>ERZ778018.54-NODE-54-length-270197-cov-48.718426_pt1 | contig 270197 bp, 266 predicted proteins | sample MGYA00375748_ERZ778018 | MGnify/ENA primary metagenome ERZ778018 (study PRJEB29350, sample SAMN05509839) | bioreactor metagenome | biome: bioreactor; material: wastewater | place: South Africa: University of Cape Town | collected 2014-04-22 ...
TCGCTGGGGCAGTTATTTTTCAATCGGTCACGCCCGGCGCGGAAGATTTCCGGCTTGTCACTGGTGCGGCTCTGATCGATGCAGGTGTTACCCTCACCGTCGCTAACGATATCGCGGGCACCACGCGGCCTTCTGGATCAGCCTGGGATATTGGTGCGTGGGAATTTGTATCTGCCAGCACGGGCACAATCTACGATGACGATGTTTCGTTCGGACTGAGCCTTGGCATTGATCCGCAAGCCTCCCGCGTCCTCAATGCCACAGCCACTTTCGCGGCTGTGCTCGCCGCGTCAACAAGCAATCAGGCGGTTCTCGCCGGCGACGTAACACTAGGCATTCTGGCTGGGGTCACGGCGGGCGCGGCCCTGATCGCAGAAGCCGCGGTCACTTTGGGGATGGAGGCGGCCCTTAGCCAAGCGGCGCAAGCCGATCTGAATGCAGCGGTTGCTTTTGCAACCACACTGGCGGCGACCGGCGGCCCGAACCTGACGCTGGAGACGGCTGTCACGCTCGCCTCGGAAGCGGGCATCGGATCGTCGGGAAAGATCACGGCGGAAGCCGCAGCGCAGTTTGCGATCACATTGGCGCAAGCGGCTTCAGCGCCGATCAGCAGCAACATCTATGAGGAAGCAATCAGTCTCGGCATGTCGATGCTGGTGGCGAGTGCCGCGGATCGTGTGATCGACAGGGCGATAGAATTTGGTGTCGGCTTTGGGGCCCAGATCAGTGCCTCTCTCGATGCGGCGGCGCATGCGTCTTTCACTATGGCTTTTGCGGCAGGCGTCGGGGCCGCGCTTGAGATCGTTCAGAGCGCCCATCTGGATATCGCATTCTCGCAAGAAGCATCCGGCAATCTGATCGTTGAGGGTTCCGTCACGCTCCCAATCGAGGTGGCGGCCCGTTACACGGCGAACGGCATTCTCGGCGCCCAAGTCGAATTCCGCGCGCAATTCGATCAGAGGTCCTCCGCAATCCTGACCGCAGACGAAGCGGTCATCCTCGCCACCAAATTTGCGGCCGAAGCGGTGGCAACAACCGGCCAACTGCCGCCCCGCATCATCGAACTCCACGGTCAGACCGAAAGCGGCATGACGCTGCGCGGCACGATGCGGCTGACCGTGAACCTCCAAGGCAAAGTCAACTGAAAGGACAGGCCATGACGAATAATGGTAGCCGCCACGAATCTGCGTTCGGCATGGACGCGGATGCGGGGCTGGAAGCAATGGGCGCGGTTCAGGTCGGCGCGCTGGGCCTTGCCACGCGCTATGAGATCGAGTGTTACGACCGCGACGGCAACCTGAAATGGTCCGAGGATGTTCATAACCTCGTGACCAACGAGGGCCTGAACGATGCGCTCTCGAAATACTTCAAGGGCTCTTCCTATTCGGCGTCCTTCTTTGTCGGCCTGAAGGGCACGGGCACGGGCGCAGCAGGCGATACGCTGGCCTCTCATGCGGGTTGGACCGAGGTCAGCGGCTATACCGGCAATCGCCAGGCGCTCGTTCTTGGCGCGGTTTCCGGCCAGAGCGTGGACAACACGGCTTCCAAGGCCGAATTTCCGATCACGGGTGCTGCAACGGTGGCGGGCGCCTTTCTCGCCACGATAGCGACCGGAACCGGTGGCACCCTTTACGGCGTGGCCGACTTCACCACGGCGCGCACCGTCGAAAACGGCGACACGCTGCGGGTCTCTGTGACCCTCACCGCTGCCAGCGCCTGATCATCATGGATGACCTGGGACAGGATTTCACGCTGTTCGCTGGCAATGACGTGGCCCTGCGCCTCGTCATCACCAGCGACGGCACCACACCGTTCGACCTGTCCCAGGTGCAGGATATTGTCTGGTCTGCACAGCCCGATCTTTCGGGCGCCCCTGCCATCACCAAGAAGAAGTCCGTCGCCGGCCAGATCGATTTCGGTGCGGAAGGTGGGACCGGGACCGATGGCGTCTGCGTCGTCTACATCGCCGGGACCGATACCAAGGACCTCTCGGGCTTCCTGTTTCATCAGGCCCAGGTCAAAGACAAGGACGGCAATCTCGTCACGGTCCTTACCGGCCGTCTCCGCATCGGGCCGGAACCGGCATGGACCTATAGCGGTGACCCCGCGTCTTCCACCAAGGATATGGTCCGCTTCCTGATCGGTGATACCGACGACAAAGAGCCGCTCGTCTACGACCCGGAAATCCTCTCAGCCATAGCGCAACGGACTTCGGTCTACGGCGCCGCGGCCATGATTTGCGGGTCTCTCGCCGCCCGTTACGCGCGCGAGGCCAACACGTCGACGCGGGATATGTCGGACCAGCTCAGCCAGAAGTCCGCCGCCTATCGAGGGATGGTCAAGGACTATGAGGCCAAGGCCTCGATCTCCGCCGGCGCGTCGCTTCCGCTCAAGGGCCTGATCGCTCCATTCGCATCATAGGTAGGCCATGATCCGCACCGAGATCATCGGGATTGAGCGCACCGTCCTGACCCTTAGCGGTCTCCCGCAACGGATCAGGAACCGGCTCGCCATCGTGATCGGGGAACAGACCGGGCTTTTGTTCGACGGCGTGCGCGCCAACATCCTCGCCAAATTCAAACAGCGGACAGGGCGTCTCCTCGGCTCGATCAATCAGACCATGATCACGAGTGCCGATGCCATTGTCGGCCGGGTGTTCAGCCAGGGCGTGCCCTACGCCAGAATTCACGAGCAGGGCGGTATCGTTCCGCATCCCGGCTCGAGCAAGTTTCAAGCCTTCATGGGCCGGGAAGGACGAATGGTGTTCACCCATTTCACCCGCCCGCATCCCATTCCAATCCCGGAACGCAGCTATGCGCGCTCTGCATTGACCGAGAGACGGCTCGCCATCGTGACCGCGATCAGGACCGGCGTTCTGGATGAGGTCTCAAAGTGAGCACGCATACCGAAATTGCCGCTGCCCTTCTGAACGAGTTGAAGAAGGCGGGGCCTTCGAATTGTGGAGGCGACGGGACCTTCGTCACGGTGACGGACGAAGTCCTGGAAATCACGGCCTACAAGCCGGGCGAACAGCCAGTGCTGATCCAGTACGAAATGGATGCCACCTATTCGGCCTCTCAAATCGCGATGCAGCGCGCCACCGAATTCTGGCTTGTCATCGGAGCCCTGGGCGTGAAGGGCAAGACCGGCGCCCGCATCCTCAATCCCCTGATCGATCGCATCGAGCAGATGTTCCCGCTCGATTCCGATCACTGGAACGATCTGGGCGGCGTCGCGTCATGCCGGATTCTGCAGGTCCGCAAGGACTTCGGTGATCATTCCAGCGGCCAACATCAGCACATGGCGATGATCCAGCTTCAGGTCACCTCGCTCGCCTTCTGAAGGAGCCTTCCATCATGACGAAAGACGACAAGCCGCTGGCAGATGTGCCGGCGGCCGAACCCGTTCACGCAATCGGGAAACCCGAACCTCGCTTCGATGCGCTGATCGAGCGGTGGTTTCAGGACCATTTCCCCAACAGTCCGGTCGCGCGGGACACCGCCGCCTGGAATCACGCCATGGCCGCCAAAGATGACCTGAAGCGGCGTCTTCAAAAGGAGAATTGAACAATGGCCAGCACACGTTTGGCAGCATTCGGGCCGGGCGCGATCTTCCTGAAGCGCACGGATATTTCGAACGCCACCCCGATCAATATCGGCAAGGCACAAGCCTTCTCGTTCGATATCGCGGCGGACTCCAAGGAACTCTATGGGCAGGACGACTTCGCGCTCGTCACCGCGATCTCAACCCGCAAGCTCACAGGCAAAATGTCGGCCGCTCTGATCTCTGGTGCTGCCCTCAATACGGCCTTCTATGGTGGTACGTTGGCGGCGGGCACCACCAAGATCGCCATCGATGAGGCGGGCACCATTCCGTCTGCCTCGACCTTCACCGTCACGGTCGCGAATTCGACCGACTTCGTTGACGACGAGGGCGTTCGTTTTGCCGACAGCGATGTGCCGCTGACAGTGGTGGCGACAGCGCCGACGACGGGCCAGTACAGTGTGGCGGCTGGTGTCTATACCTTCGCGTCTGCCGATGGCGGCAAGAAGGTCAAGATCAGCTATCGCTATAGCGATGACACCAATGGCCAGAGCCAGACGGTCTCGGCCCGTCCGATCGGTACCACCCCGTTCTTCCGGGTGAGCTACCAGATCATCACCAACGGCGTTCCGTTCTATGTCGGCTTCAAGCGGGCGATCTCCACCAAGCTCTCGCTCGCGTTCAAACTGACCGACTTTGCACTCCCCGAGATCGACTTCTCCGCCATGCAGGACGATGCGGGCGATGTGGTCGAATTCGGCTACGGGAATGTGGGGTAAGACGTGGAACCTGAAACGATCACTCTGGGCGGCCAGACCTTTACGGTTCGGCCGCTCACAATCGGGGATGTTGAGGATATCAGCGCGTTGAATGCTGGTATTCTTGAGGACGCAGCCACGCCGCAACAGGTCACCGCGCGCAACTGGCGTGTCCGTCGCGAGGTCATCGCTCGCGCTATTCAATCGGATCATCCCGACATGACGGCCGATAAGATTCGCGATCTCCCCGGAAACGGGAAGGAAATTATCGACGCTCACGAGAAGGTGCTGGAAGTTGCGGGCCTCATTGAACCTGGTGCCAAGCCGGGGGAAGCGAAGGCGGAAACGGCATAGACTTCGATCTGATCTATGGCCGCATCGCGACGGAATGCGGCTATACGTTTCCGCAAATCCGCGCGATGAGCTTTCATCAGGTTGAACGGCTATTCCGATACTGGAAGCGGTTTCCATCGAGGCAGATGATAGGTCCGCACGACACTCCACCAAGCACCTCAGCGCCCCCCGTCTCAGAAGGGAACGCCGGGGTCATTTCCACACCTGAGGAAATGGAAGCCTTCATGAAGCAGACTGGCGGGCGGCTTGACAGGATGATTTAGTTTCAATCCACACTGTCGGCGGCAGTTAGAATGATGACAGGCGCATCAGGACTGGCATCGACCTCACGGATGAGTCTGCCGCCTTGCTCGCTGATTCCGTATTCCATCGGGACACCCCATTTCACATTCGCCCATACAATCCATTTTTTCTCTGGCAAATGTGCGAATGAAAAATTCCCCTGTGCGTCACAGACAGTTTCGTGGATATAGGCGTCGGCCCGCGCGTCTCTGCCATCAATTGGTTCTTTATGGGCGCGTACAGCGGATACCAATTCCAAATTGTAGGGCGTGGCAGGCAATAGCGTCACAGGCTCCCCAGCGCATGTTCGCACCTCGCCGCCGACAGTCTTGAGAAACGCCTGACCGTGAACAATACCGTCGCCTTGTCCAGTCCATGGCGCGAAATCTGCGGCGGCGAACGGCGTCTTCAGCACATATCGTGGCGCACGCATTCCATTTGTGGCGCATCCAGCCAATAGCCCGGAAACGGCCATAACCGCGACTGCGAACTTCAACTTCATAAACCCTCCTTGAACTCGTCCGAAAGGTCGAAATATGCCTTCCTCCGATACAAACGTCGAGGTTCGGATTACCGGCACGGTCGATTCTAGCCTGGGATCGGCCACGACAGCCGCCAAGAATGAGATCAACACCCTTGCCACGCAGTCTCAGACTAGCGCTAAGGACATGGCAGCGGCGCTCAAGGCGGCCGGGAATGATCTTTCCAAGATCACGCCGGATATGCTCGGGCTCGGCGCTGCCACTTCTGGTGTAGCCGCCGCAACCGCCGAGTCCGAAGCCGCCATGAAGGCAGGCAAGGCGGCAATGGACGGCATTACCGTCTCAACCTCCCGTCTCTCCCGCGAAACCGTGGTTCTGACCCGCGAACTGGTAGCGGGGAATTATTCCCGCTTCCCCGGCTCCCTAATCGTGATGGGGGAAGCTTTTGGCGGTCTGTCCCTGTCCATGCTGGCGGCGGCTGGCGCTGCCGCAGCGGTGACGGCGGGGATCGGGTATCTCGTCTATGAGGAATTCGCCGCTCGCAAGACGCTCGATGGGCTTACCGAAGGTTTCGCCCTGACCGGACGGGCCGCACAATTCTCGAAGGACGACATCAGCGATTTGCGGGATTTCCTGAGCGGGTTGCCCGGCGTGTCTAATGCCGCGGCAACGGGCTTCCTCCAATTTGCGGCCGCCAATGGTGAGGTCACGAAGGGGCTTGCCAGTCAAACCGGACAACTCCTGCCCGCTTTCATAAAGGCTTATGGCGATAAAGGGCCTGAGGCTGTTGAAAAGCTCACGAAATCGCTTGCTACTTTGAGCGTTGAGGGATTTCGGAAGCTCGATACCGATTTGCTGAATTTGACGCCGCAGCAATATCAGATGATCGAAAATCTGATCAAAACCGGCGATACGGCGAAGGCTGTTTCGGCCATCCTCGAACAACTCTCCAAGCAAAGCGACACCTACGTCAAATCGACCGGCGATCGTATTTACGACATAGAGCAGCAGATTGCCGCTCTGAAAGATCGTCTCGGCAAACTCATGACGCCGGAAGCGCTCGCGCGATATCCTGAACTGGTCGAGCTGGAAAGGAAGCTGAACGATCTTAAAAACATCCAGGCAAAGGAAGGCCAGGAACGTAGTGACGCGACCTACAAGAATGCGCTCAAAGATGCGGAGCGGCTTAACGAAAGTCTGGATCAACAGGGCCAAATTCTTCAGCAGATCGGTCGCTATCAAGATCATTTGAATGAGGCCCGCCGGAATGGAGATACGCAGGGTGTCGCGACATTCACGGCTGCTATTTCCAACGAGCAGCAGAAGCTGGCCGAGCTTCAAACGTCCTCGAACGAGAAGCTCTATCGCGACTTCCTCACGAAAGAGAATGCCAAAGCTGATGCTTTCAAGCGGGGATCGTCTGAACGCATCTCTATTCTGCAAGGAGAGGTGCAGCGGGCTGCGCAACTGTTTGGTACGGAATCAACTCAATACCAACAGGCATTGGGGCGGCTGAATGCGGAGAAACGAGCTTCGTCAGATCAGGTAATTCGTGACGATCAGAGGACCAATGCTGAGTTTATAGCGAGCCTTGACGAGACCGTTCGGCAGATCAATCAGATCAGGAACCAGGATACCGAACGAGAATTGCGCGCCTCACAGGCACGCATCTCTGCCGAACGCAATACGCTCGATGCGCAGGTTGCGCTCGGGCAGATTAGTGCGGCCGAGAGATATGCAATCATGGCTGGATTGCTAAACAATGAAGCCGACCTTCAGATCGCGAGCCTGGAGAGAGATAAAAAACTCGCTGGGGATGATTTGGCACGCCGGAATGCCGACGCCAACAAAATCCGAGAGATTTGGGAAAAGCTGAACAACGATCTTACGGTGCTCGGGCAGCAACGAACGAACGATACGATCCGTGAGAATCAAAGGCAGCTTGAGTCTTATCGTCAACTGACGCGGGCGCTTCTGTCGGCGGAATCGCAATTTGTCTCGAATGTTCTGCGTGGACGCATGTCGCTCGGACAATCTATTCTGCAATTGTCTGGCAATTTGATCGAAGAAGAATTGCAACACGACTTTCGGTATCTGACGGAGCGTCTTATCTATTCAGAAGCTGAGATCGCGGCGAATAGAGCGTTGGATCAAGGTGGGGTTTTGTTCCACGCGGAGACGGAATCTGCCAAAACGGCCGCAACTATCGCTGGCGCGACTGCGAGAGGTGCGGCCGAATCCGCAGCACAGAGTGAAGGCATGGCCGCATCGGTTGCATCTGGCTCCGCCCAGATCATGAATGACGCATCCAAGGCGGCGGCCGGGGCGTATCAGGCGGTCGTTGGTATTCCGGTTGTCGGTCCAATTCTGGCGCCGGTCGCGGCTGGTGTGGCATTCGCGGCCGTTGCGGCGTTCGACACGCTCACATCGGCCGAAGGCGGCGAATTGATGGTGCGGGAAGGCTTCTATCACCTCCATGACCGTGAGGCCGTAATGCCTGCCCAGATCGCGGAGCCGATGCGTCAGTTCTTCACCGAAGGTGGTCCCTCGGGCCAAGCCAGCGGCGGGCGCGGTGATGTGCACCTCCATTTCGGGAATGTCTTGGACGGGCCAAGCCTCGGTGCATGGCTCAACAAGAACCGCGGCCTGATCCAAAGAGCGGTTCGGACCGCATAGGTAATTGTCTAGCGTGGCTTGACACTGCGAAGAGTGTCAACTATATCTAGACAGTGATCAGGAACTATCGCAGCAAGGCGCTTAGGAAGTTTGCTCTCACCGGGAGCGCCAAAGGCTTAAGCGTTCAGAAGCCGATCAGGATTGCACAAATCCTGAAAGCTCTGGAAGCGGCGCCGAGGCCGGAAGCATTGGACCTGCCGGGTCTTCGCTTTCACAGGCTCAAAGGCAGTCCGGTACGGTATTCGGTCTGGGCCAGCGAAAATTGGAGGATCACATTCGGTTGGGAAGGCGTTGACGCCATAGACGTCGATCTGGAGGACTATCACTGATGGGCAAGAACATGACGATGGGACTTCCCCCCGTACATCCCGGAGAGTTTCTGCGCGATGTGGTGCTGCCTGATGTGAAGATGTCGAAGAAGGATGTGGCGGAGGCTTTGGGCATTTCGCGGGCGCTTCTCTATACGATCCTGGACGGCAAGTCTCCGGTCACCGCCTCCGTCGCGCTCCGGCTGGGCAAGTTCTTCGGCAACGGCCCAGAACTCTGGCTGAACATGCAGTCCAATTACGATATTGCGGTGATGGGCAAGCTGCTGGCGTCGCAACTGAAGGCCATCCCCACGGTCAAGGCCGCCTAAGAGCGGTTCTCTTTCAACATTCATAATCCATGCGGTCTCGCGGCTTTCGGGTCGCGGGCCGCGATGGCTGTTGCGCATGAGGCGGTCATGGCATTGCCGGTTTTTCCCACGCTGCCGGGGATCGGATACCCGATCACGCGCACGCCGGTGCACAAGACCGAGATCGAAGAGACCTATAGCGGGAAGGATACGGGCTTTCGGGTCTGGGCCTATCCGAGACAGCGCTATGAGCTGGTCGCGAACGTGCTGCGCATGGATGCGGTCCGGCTCGAATGGCAGCAGCTTATCGGGTTCTTCAATCGGGTAGGGGGGCGGGCCAATACCTGGCTGTTTGACGATGCCAAGGATGATCTGGTTTCGGATCAGGCCTTCGGCGCCGGCGACGGATCGACCAAGAGTTTTCAGCTCGTTCGGTCCCTCGGCGGTTTCACCCAGCCCGTGTTCGCACCCAACGTGATCGTCAACATCAAGATCAATGGCACCGCCACAGCGGCTTACACCGTGGGGAATGGCGGGATCATCACGTTCACCACGGCGCCTGCCAATGGAGCCGCCTTGACCTGGAGCGGCAGCTATTACTGGATTTGCCGTTTCGACGATGACGAACTGCCGCTTCAGCAGTTCATGGCCGATCTGCATGCCGCCGAGAGCATCAAATTCACCACGGTGAAAGTATGAAATCGGTCTCCTCCGATCTCAAAACGCTGATCGAAGGCGATCAGTTCGTCACCTGTTACCGCTATACCCTCTCACTCCCGAGCGGGCCGGTAGTGAGATTGTCGGATGGCGATCTGGACGTGACGGACGGGACCAATATCTATTCGTCAAAGGGTCCGCTTCTATCCCGGATTGATGGCACCTCGGTCTCGCACCAAGCCCTCGGTCTCGATCCCGATACATGGCAGGCGGTGATCACCCCGCGTGCCACCGATCCGCTGACAGGTGCTGCCAATCCCGACACGTTGGGAGGACAGCCCTGGATCGACGCGGCGCGGGCCGGCGCGCTGGATGGTGCCAGTATCCTCGTAGAGGAATGCTATTTCGCGGCGTGGCCCACCGATACGTTTCCGCTCTCCATTGCGCCGGTGGGGACCATCGTCGATTTCAAGGGCTTCATTCAGAACGTCGATACCGGCAATACCCAAATCGCCCTCACAGCCCAGGATATTCGCTCCAAGCTGCAGAACGATTTCCCCCGTCGTACCTATCAGTCAGGCTGTGATTACGTCCTCTACGGTCCGCAATGCACGCTCAACGCTGCCACGTTCCGCAAGACCGGTACGGTGGGCGCGGGCTCTACGCAGGGCACCATTCTCGTCTCTGTGGCGACACCGGGAGGCTCCGGGACCTTTGCTCTCGGTTATCTCGAAATGACGAGCGGGGCCAATGCCGGGTTCAAGCGGTTCATTCGCGATTGGTCGGCTGGGACCTTCACGCTCATGACGCCCTTTGCCTATCCGGTGAACACGGGTGACACCTTCAACTGCTATCCCGGTTGCAATCTGACCAAGGCGCACTGCACCGCCTTCGGCAACCTCGCGAACTATCCCGGCCAGCCCTATCTCCCCGCGGCCGAAACAGCGATCTGATCATCATGACGGACGAGGAACGCGCCCTGCGGCTCGCGGCCGTTCGGGAAGCACAATCATGGATCGGCACGCGCTACCACGACAGCGCCTGCATCAAGATCCGGCGTGGCGAAGATGGCACCATCATCGAGCCGGGTGGGGTCGATTGCGCCCAGATCGTTTATGCCGTCTATCGCGCGATCGACGCGATCCCGGAATTTGAAATCCCGCAGCATTCCCCGCAATGGATGCTGCACAGGTCCGAAGAAATCTATCTCAATCACGCGCTCAAATACGCCCGTCCCACGGATAAACCCGAGATGGGCGACCTGGTGCTCTACAAGTTCGGCCGCCTCTTTTCGCATGGCGCGATCATCGACGAAGATGGCTGGCCCAACATCATCCACGCCCATCAACAAGCCGGTATCGTGATGCGCAGCTTTGGCGATCAAGGCGCGCTGGCCGGCCGCGAGATGCGCTTCTTCACGCTCTGGCCCTGATCTTTCATGTCCATTTTGTTCGGTTCACCCGGCGCGCAGAAAGGTCCTGCGCCCGAGACGAAACTGCGCATCCAAAGCTCTATCGCGGGGATTTCCCGCGCGGTGGGCTGGGGCCAGGGCCGCACTGCGGGCAATCTGATCTGGTATCAGGACTTCCAGAAGCACACCCAGAAGCAGGGCGGTAAGGGCGGTGCGCTTTCCGGCGGAAAAGGGGGAGGGACAACCACCACCTATTCGGCTTCGCTCGAAATGGGCCTTTGCGAAGGGCCGATCAGCGCGGTATCCGGCGTCTGGAACAACAAGACCAAGCAAGCCCTGGGTTCGCTGGGTTTCACGCTGTTCAATGGCTCCTACAGCCAGAATGCGTGGAGCTACGTCTCCACGAAGTATCCTTCGGAGGCATTGAATTATCGCGGGCTGGCCTATGTCGCGGCGGAAAACTTCGCGCTGGGCCAAAGCGCAGAGCTTCCAAATCTCACCTTCGAGATACGGTTTGCGATCAACACCGCGATCCCGACGCTCCCCGACGCTGATCCGAAGGATATTTTCTACGATACCGCCACCAATGCCAATTATGGCATGGGGCTTTCCGCAGGTGATTTCGGGGACCTCAGCACAGCCTCGCTCTACTGCCGTGCGGCGGGGCTGGTGTTCTCGCCGGTCCAGACCAGTGCCCAGTCTGCGTCTTCCTTCCTTGGCGATATCCTGAACGCCGCCAACTGCGAAACCTTCATGTCGCAGGGCAAGATTCAGATGGCGAGCTACGGCGACGCCGATCTGAACGCCAATGGCTATACCTATACCGCGCCTTCAGCACCGCTCTACGACCTGACCGAAGACGATTTCTGCCCGTTGCAGGAAAATGGCTCGCTCCCATCAGGCGCCTCTGTGTCGGTTCAAGGCCCGGTCCATCACGTCCGCATCAACCCGCAGTCGATCAAGAACGTCATTCCTGTCGGGTATCTGGATCGGAGCCAGGATTACAACCCGGATTCCTATTCCGCGATTGATCTGGCTTCGGTCGCGGTTCTCGGCCAGCAGCGCGCTTCCAAGCTCGATTGGAGCTTCATCTGCGATCGTACCGTCGCCACCACGGTCGCCCACCTCCAATTGGGCCGGCAGGGCGTGCGCAATTGGTACGCCTTCACCATCAAACGGAAATTCCGTCTGCTCGATCCCATGGACGTGGTGACCATCACGGTCCCGAACACCACGCTTTACCGCCAATGGGTTCGCATCCGGGAGATCAGCCGAAACAGCGATGGCACATTGTCCGTCATTGCGGAGGAATATCTCCGCGGCACGGGTCACGCCCCGGTTTATGGCAGCGAGGCTCCGGCCGGGCCAAAGCCGAATTACGACGTTGCTCCGCCGGATACCACCACGCCTGTGGTGTTTCAGATGCCATCGGCGCTGGCTCAAGGGCTTGCCATTGGTGTCGCGGCGGGCGGAACGGCGGGCTGGGGCGGCGGCAATGTCTGGCTTTCTGCCGATAATGCCGAATATATCCTCGTCGGCAAATTCGATCAGCCGTGCCGGCAAGGTGTGCTCACCGCATCGCTAGCTGCGGGCAGCGATCCCGACACGACAAATACCCTGTCGGTCGATCTCGCCATTACTGAGGGCACGCTCAGCACGGGCACCCAAGCCGACGCCGACAATCGCCGCACGCTGTGCCTGGTCGATGGGGAGTTCATCTCTTACGAGACCGCAACGCTGGTTTCGGGCAACAAATACAATCTGACCTATCTCCGCCGTGGCCTCTACAATACGGCCAAGTCCTCCCACGCAGCGGGCAAGCCATTTGTCTATCTGGGCCCGGCGGGCGGCGATGTGGCGTCAAACATTGTCGTCATCCCCTACAGCGCGGATCAGGTCGGCAAGACCGTTTATCTGAAAATCACGGGTCTCAATTATTGGGATGGCGGCGAACCGTCCCTGGCCAGCGTTGCCGCCTACGGCTTCACGATCCCTTCGCCCACAGGGCCGGAAATCCTGCCGATCACTTCGGTGGTGACGAAACAGCGCGCGAATGATGATGGAAGCATTTCTTCGGGTGTACAGGTCAATATCCCTGTTCCCAGCGATCCCACGGTAACGGCCGCGGAGGTTCAGTGGCGGCTCACCAGCGATATCAGCAAGGTTGAGAGCCAGGTAATCGCCAATATCCTGTCGGGGACCTTCGATATCTTCGGGCTCCCCGGCGGATCAAATCTCGAGGTTTCCTATCGCTATCTCGGCCAGTACGCGAACAGCGCATGGAGCCCGTGGGAAGCTTTCGTATCACTGGAAGCGGCCATCGCGGACGCGGCTGTCACGATTGCCAAATTTGCGCAAGGTATTACGCCTGCAGAAATCGTTGAGATGCTTCCAACTACAGGAAATTTCACCGGACGCCTTGCGTTTCTCGAAAACGATGGAACTGGCAAGCTCTATCAATACAAGGACGGCGATTGGTCAAAGGATGTTGACGGCGCTGATCTGATTGAGGGCAGCGTCGTCTTCGGCAAAGTCGCTGCTGCTGCGATTGGTACAGATCAATTGCGAGCGAATGCCGTAACGGCTTCCAAGATGTTCATCGGTGACACGAGCAATATGCTGCTCAACACCGATTTTTCTGACGCGGACTATTGGAGCCAAGATCTTGCCGGAGTTCTTTCTCGGGATACGACGTCCGCCGAACTTGCAACGCTCAAAGCAACAGCGGCTCTTCGTACCGCCGTAGGCAACGGCACGCTGTCACAGGACGGAGGATCGTATTTCGCTTCGGTGTCCATCGAGCCTGGCGGCAAATCATATCGGTTTCATTTGGATGTCTGGCAATCGGCTGGTTATACCGGCGTGTTCGATATCGGACTGTATTATTATGATCAGGCCGGATCGCTTGTTGGATTTGACTTTATCAGCAACGGCAACGATTTTCGTTCGACGGCAAACGCTGCCGATCTGCTGACCACAATTGACGCAATACGAACGGTGCCCGCCACCGCGGTCAAGATTACGTTCCGTGTATTTGCTGACTGGTCCACAACGCTCAACAACGCTGGTTATGCTCTTGGAGCCAATCCTCGCGTCAACCGTGCCATCAGTGGCGAACTTGTCGTAGACGGCTCCATCACCGCACAACATTTGAATGTCGCGACGCTATCCGCGATCAGCGCGAACATCGGTCTGGTCACTGCAGGTATAATTCAAAGCTCGGACGGAAAGACCGTCTTCGACCTCACCAATTCCCGCATCACGTTCGACAATGGCACCTATATGCGGGTGCAGGGCGTAGGCTTTGGATCGAGCAACCAATTCATTGATTGGTTCGGGCCGCATCTCTCATCGGTGAATAGCTGCAATGAGAGCAATGCGAAATATTATCTGCGCACGGATGGCAATGCTTATTTCGGTGGCTCGCTTTTGGCAGGCACGCTGACGAACGGGATCAGTGTCAGCGATCTTTCCGACAATCCAACGGCAGAGACAGCCGTCTTCGGCTCAAACGGTGGCACCATCGTTGTAAACGCCGGTTTCAGCCGGAACTACGCCTATCAGTCACTCTCGAACACGGCTGGTTCCAATTCGAGCGGTTCGCTCACTGGCGCTTCTGTCATTCTTTACCGCAGCATCAATGGCGGTGCTTACGCATCTGTCGCAACCGCGAACATCACTGGCAGTTATGGGCTTGTTGTGACGGATCAGGGCGTCGGAGCAAATCCGCGCTATCGCTACAATTATTCGTCCGTTGCGGGTGCGTCGTTGACCTACACCGATCCAACCAACAACACGCAAAGTCGGCAATACAAGCTCGTCGTTTCAGGCGGTGGCGTAGGTCATACCTATCAATGGAATCTCGCCCCGCCCACACAGCTTACTCAAATCACATCCGTCAGTTGCGTCGAACAATAGGCGCGAAAGGAAATCGTCATGCCGAAAGCGACCGAACAGAAACCCACAGTCGAAGTGCTGGAAGTGGCTGGCGCGAACCAAGTGGACGTGCAGGACCTTCAGAACAAGGTCGCGATCTATGAGCGCGATTTCCCGCGTCTCAATCAGACGATTTCCGAACTGCGCGGCGGCAACCAACGCCTTCAGGACACCGTGGCTGTCATGGGCAAGCGGATTACGACGTTGTTGAACGAATCGCTCGCAAACGAAGCAACGATCTTAAGCCTCACCCGGCAGATCGAGTTGCTTTCCCGGCAGTCCAGCGAGCGTCTGAACTGATGATCCCGCGCAGCGTCCGCAACCATAATCCCGGCAATATCCGCATCGGTAGTCCTTGGCAGGGCCTTGTCCCATCTGACCGGATGACACCGGAACAGCGGGCCGAGACAGCCTTTTGCGTCTTCTCTGCACCGGAATATGGCTTCAGGGCCATGACGATCCTGTTGCGGAATTATGGCCTGCTGTACCGGCTCAACACAGTGCGCGCGATTATCCGGCGCTGGGCACCGCGCGAAGAAAACGACACCGAATCCTACATCAGATCGGTGGCCGAGCGGATGCACGTCGCGCCGGACGAACCGTTGCGGCTCAACGACCGCGCCACCATGTTCGCCCTGATCAAAGCCATCACGATCCACGAAACCGGCTCATGGGAGCCTTGGTGGCGTGACGAAGACCTGACGAAGGGATTGGACCTCGCAGGCATTTAGGAGAGCACGGATGTCCATGCAGACAATTCAAAAGGGTTGGACCTTTTTCCATCGCTTTACCTGGGCCGTGTTCGCGGCTGGCGGCGTCATTGGCTTCGCCCTTGGCGCGTACATCTTTGGAGGTTGATATGACCATTGGAAAAGAACCTCGTTATCCCGATGACAAGCCCGGCGCACCTGGCAGCGGTGGTGTACCGATCCCCGACAATTCGGCGCCCTGGTACACCACCGGGCCGTTCATCGCGGGCGTGTTTATCGCGGTCGTGATCGCGGTTGTCCTGCTGATTTCCTGAGGCACCCCATGAAGCTGGTGGATGAGGCCAAGAGCGCGTGGCGCTGGTTTTCGATGCAGGCCATGGCACTGGTCGTCGTTGTGCAAGCCGCGTGGGCGGGCATTCCTGACGATCTGAAACAGCACTTTCCAACCTGGATGGTGACGGCGCTCTCCATCGGCCTTCTGGTTTTCGGCATCGGTGGACGGCTGGTCCGGCAGGACAAGAAGACGAAAGACCCCAATGGCTGAAATCTGGGCCCTGATCACGTCCAAACTGGCGGGACCGCTGGCGCTTGCCGGATGTGCCGTGCTGGCGGTCATGCTGGCGATCAAATGGGGCGAGGCGGACAGTCTTCGCAACCGCATCGAAAACAAGGATACCGGTTACATCACCCAGATCGCGGAGGCGCGTGCGGGCGGCGCGGTATGCCGGGCCGAACTCGCGGCACAGAACGCGGCGATCGATGCACAGGCAGCGGCCAAAATGGCCAAAATGGCCGAAGCCGCCAAGGCCATAGACGAAGGCCTGAAACGCCTTTCCGGCCTGACTGACAAGGCCAGCGTTATTCTGAAAGCGCCGGTCTCCGCTGATCTCTGCGCGTCTGCGGACCAATTTCTGATCGCAGGGGCCAAGCCATGAGGATCGCATATATCGCGGCAGGCCTGATCCTGCTGGCCGTGTTGCTGGCTGGCTGCGCCGGTACGCCGAGGCCGGCCGATCCGATCATCGTCAAGCAACCCGTGCCGGTCTCCTGCATCAAGCAAAAACCGGTGCGGCCGCAATTCCCGGATACGGATCAGGCCATCCTCAAAGCCCCAAATATCGCCGAACGCGCCCGTCTTTATTCGGCGGGGCGGCTGATGCGCATCGGGTACATCGACGTTCTGGAGGCCGCTATCGCGGCGTGTGAGTAGCACAGGAAAGGCTGGGGCGGTGTCGAACGAGGGTGCAAAGATGCGGATTTCCTATTCGCCCACGGTCACCTTGGGCAATCTTCTGATCGCGTTCCCGGCATTGCTGGCGGTGCTGGGTCTCGCCTATCAGTTGGGCATCGGCCAAAGCAAGCTTGACGATCTGGTCTCGGCCAAGCTTCCCGCCCGCATGGCTGTGGTGGAGCAAAAAGCGGCGGCCAACGACATCGCCATCAAATCCACCCAGCAAGACATCATCGCCCGGCTCAATCGCATCGAAGACAAGGTTGACCGGATGCAGCAAGAGCATCGCTGAAAGGCAAATCCATGAACTCCGACAATCTGAAATCGCTCGCCAAGACGGCGTGCGATAGCCTCCTTGCATTCTTTCTCGCGCTGATCGACGCCGTGGCGGACGACGACGCGCCACCGGTGGTGACCGATCCGCCGCAGCCACCGGCCGACGACGCCCCCAACGATCCGAACGGTGATCAGCCATCGGATAGCCCGCCGCCGCAGGATCAGGGCAGCGCCGATGCCGATGCTCCACCGGCCGATGCCGATGCGCCGCCGGCGGAAGCCGAAGGACAGGGCGATGCACCGGTCGATCTGGGCACCTACACCATCGTCCGCGTCACCGATCCGGCGCCGGAGAAAGACGGCTCGAACGCCAAGGTGATCACGGTCCCGGATGCATATTCGGTGATCGCGTGCTGGCCGATGAACAATCCGACACTGACGGAAATCGACGCCGGGCACATGCGATATGCCGATTTGCACGCGACCGGCCAGAGCTTCGTCTTCGCCAAGAGCGCCACCGTTTTCATGGGCAAGGGGCAGGTCTATCCGCCATTGCCCGCCGGAAGTACCTCCACACCGCCGCAGACAGGCACAGGCGGCACGACACAGCCGCCAGCCCCGCCCGCGCCGGTCGAACCCACACCCATGCCGCCGGTCGCCACCGGGCCTGCTGAACCGGGCCCGCCCAAAGACCCCGCCAAGCTCAAAGCCGTGATCACGTTCAAAGACGCGACCCAGATCACCTTTCTGGGCTCGGATGCGAAAGACCTTGGGGACTTTGTGGTTCCGGCTTATGGCATCAATCAGCGCAATCTTTCGGTGACCAGCGCTGACGGTCTCTGGAACGTGTCTTTCCGGCCGGACCGGGACAATGCGCGTGTTGAGGCGGTGGTGCTATACGGCGACAAGGACAATCCGAACCCCGCCACCTTCGACCAGCCGTACACATTCGACCTCTACTATGACGGCGTGCAAATCGCCCACGTCGATGTGGCAAAGCACTTCTGGCTCGCGCGCTGGCGGTGGAAGTCATCTCCCCGTCCCCGCATGCGCACACCGGCGCAGATCGTCGCCGCGAAGCTCTCGCCCGCCTACACTCAGTCGCCGGTCACGTCCGGCCGTCTGCCTGGCGCCGTTGTGCCTTATGTGCCGATGGACAATTCCACCATCACCACCTTCATGGGACAGACTGGCGAGCGCGCGGACATCGGCCTCAACCCAGAACATGCCGCTTGCTACATGGCGACGGAAGACGCCACTGCCTACAATTCCATGATGGAGTGGGCAGAGGCGTCGGCAACCGGCCCGTGGCACCTGAACGATACGGACGGCACGATCTTCAATTTCGATCTTCACAAGACGGCCAATCTCTACAGTTCAGCCAGTTCGGTGCCGCCGCTCTATGTCAGTAAAATCGACACGAAATATCCCCGCGATTTCTTGCGGCCCGACGATGCGCACCATCCCTGCCTGTCCTATATCCCGTTCCTTTCCACCGGCGATCCGTTCCACGCAGAGGAACTGCAATACCAGATCAATTTCTACCTGGGCGGCGAGCACTATGACGGCTCCGCGCTCGATCCCGCGCGCAAGGCAGCAGGCGGAAAGCTGTTCGTTTTTGATGGTGCGCAGACTCGCGGCTATGCGTGGATGGGACGCTCCGTGCTGTTCAGCTACCTCGCGTCCGGCCTGATCTCGTCGCCAGTTCTGTTGCCGAAAGCCTTCTGGAAAAAGGTTCTCGACGCAAACCTGAAATACTGCATGGACAATTTCGTCAACGGCACCACGGCGAAGGAAACGGTATTCGGCAGTGGCACGTCGAAAACCGCGATGGGCTGGTGGCAAGAGGATTACCTCTGCGGCGTTCTGGGCGTGATCGTGCACGTCGCCGGGCTCGCCGAATGGCAACCGGTGTTGGATTGGAAGCTCAAATCCAACGATGGCCGCCTGAGCTCCGCCTATGGCGGCGGGCTCAACCCGCAAGTGTACTACGCGCAATATGTCAAGCAGACGGTAGACGATCCCGATGTTGTGATCCTGCCAATGAGCGAGCGCGGTGCGCAGTATCCCAATCTCGGCACATGGCGCCTGCGATTCACCGATCCGAACACCTTCGAGATCACCGATCCTGCGGGCAAGGTGCGCGGCACATGGCCGGTGGGCGACAAGGCCGTGGAGATTGGCAATGTGCCCGCTTTCAAAATCGTCGTGCCGCACGAGGTGGGCAAGATCATCAACTGGACCTTTTCCGCGATTGAGACATGGGAAGATTTGTGGACCGTCAATTCCGGGATGGGGATTGTGCGGACCAGCACGGACGGCAAGATGGTGGTGCAGAGCAACGAATATGCGGGCTCGCTCCGCGCTGCACTCGCTGCCGCCAAAAGTCCGCTGCTGGCTGATTACGACGCCAAGCTATTGGATGCGGCGGGCGCTGTTATTCCATGGCGCGACAGCTTGGCGGCGTGACGGCGATGCGCTTATCAGAACTCAAACCCGTCTGGCTGGAACGGGACGGCAGGCGCATCGGCTTCACATTCCTGTGCCCGTGCTGCCTCAAAAATCGGCTGACGTGCTTTGCAGAGCCGACGCCTTTTCGCGACCAGGTCAAAATCATGCACGCGGCGCTGTGCAGCACGCCGGAAGATGAGGACGACTGGCCGATAGATTGGGTGCCATCAAAGGCGACATTCGGATGGACGCTCAGCAATCTCGACAATTTCGAGACCATGACGGTCAAGCCTTCGATCGATGCCAGCGCATCAGGCAATTGGCATGGCTGGATCACGGACGGAGAGGTGAAATGACCGAAGCACAGATCAAACATATGGCCGGCCGCTTCTTGGGTTGGCGGTTGCCCGAAAACTTTAACCCCGATTGTGGCATTAGCTTCAGGCGGACGCACAGTGAACAAGGTCCTTGGGGTCCGCAAAAATATGAGCCAGTTGGCACCAACCTGTTCGATGCAACGCAGGCCGATGCCATGGTGCGTTATATGATCGAGGGTCTGCCGGAAGCGTGATATACTGAATTGCTGCGGCGGCGATGTGTGCCCCGACTGGCCGGCAGAGTAGGCCGGTGGCAGCGGAAACGGTTTCCGTGAAACGGAGGGGAAAGCAAGCTGCACGGGATTGACCCCGGCCACGCTGTCCGTAAGGCGGCGTAATAGCTCATCGGCACGTAGGTTCACGACAGCCTGTAAAGGCATCGGTTCTTTGGTGTTCGATACAAGAGACCACACAACGCGGGAATGGCGTCCCGCCCGCATCAAAGCCCGCAGTAATCAAACACAGAGACCCGCTCACCTCACGGTGGGCGGGTTTTCTGCGTTCTGAAGCATGCAACAAATCCTTATTCCATCGTGTCAAGAAAAAGTTTTCCGGCAAAATTCCGTAAGTGGATCAATGCATGAAACATCGATATGCCAGGCTTTTCTGAAAATCGAGAAAATCGATTTGCTACAATGCACCAGCAACGTCCGGATTGGTTCGGCGTTGCGAAATGCTCTTTGAAATGTGGGAGATCGATATGGCGATATACACGCGCATGGGGATGCCTGTGCAAATTGTAGCCGCAGAGATGCGGGTGCGGTGGTCAATTCGTAAGCCGGGCAAGGTAGAGGTGTTCGACAAGCATCCGACACCAAAGCAGATCGGGAAGGGTGAAGTCGAACAGTTCGCGATCTGGTGGATCAAGGCAAAATGCCTCGGACCCTATCCAGATGGAAGTTTCGGGACCGCTAAAATAGGACAACTGATTGCAGGCCATGACGCTCGCGGCTTCCGTGACGAAAACGAATTCCGCGCTGATGGTGGCATTCGCGAGATTCACGAAGTGTGCCGCAAGGAACAGCTCGCGTTCGCTGAGTAGAAAGTGACCTCGCTGGCTTCGGCTGGCGAGGTTTTCTGCTATATGACGTCATGCCTTCTCTGACCGTTCTGGCCGCCGCCGCTTTCCTCTGCCTCAATCCAACCCACCATGACGGAGACGCGATCCGTTGTGGCGATCATGGCCGATCTATGAGGCTCTATGGGATCGACGCACCGGAGATGCCTGGCGCGTGCCGCAAGGGCAGGGTGTGCACGCCCGGCGACCCATATGCCGCCAGAGATCATCTGATCGGCCTGACGCGCGGGCGGCGCGTGACGTGCGTGCAGGTGGGCCACGATCGCTATCGCCGCAAGATCGTCAGGTGCGAAGCCGATGGCATCGACCTGTCATGCTCCATGGTGCGCGATGGATTTGCGGTGCGGAGATATGGGAAACTGAAGTGCAAGCAATAAGCCGTCTCCCCCTTGAAGGGGAGCGCTTTGCTTGATTCATTTGGTGGGATTGATTCGACCGGGGACCAGCCGGACGGATCGCGCGTACATTTGAGGCGTGACAAGCCAGTTCTGTAGCGAATCAGAAGCTACACGAACGGAGGTGAGTTGTCATGCGCGCGCTGACGTTGATCCGGCTACTTCGGCCCGTCCTGCCCGGAATCCGGCTTCAATCTCACCTTACCGAATGTGCGCTCTATGAGCTCGTGGACAGAGGGTTCAACCCTTGGCTCTCTCCTCTGCGAAAGAGGCACGTTCTCGGGCTCATCCCGCTCGACCACGGCTCCGGTCCGGCGAAATTCATTCATCCAAGTGCTGAACGGATCAACTGACTTGTTCTTGCAGGCCAATTCGCCGTTCAGGCCGACAATCCACCAGTTGGAGAACGCCTCCATGACCTTTCGCCACCGAACGGCTTGAATGTCGGCGATCGCCACGTGGGGAACGAGGAAGCCGAGAAAATGTTCTTCGGCAAGTACGCGGCGGCTCCCCGGCGGAAGAATAGCGACGAGGGCTTCAATTTCCCTCTCAAGAGCTTCGGCCATGTATGGCAATCTGACGAGAACCAAATGTGCGCGCATCGAATCACTCCTTGGATGCGCAATTATACAAACCTCATGATCCGCAAGACGCCGAAACACGATTCGTTCATGCATAGATTGTCCTGTTATCTCGAAGATTTCTTCGCCTCGCGCGCGATCTTCCAGGTCACGCCTTCCATCGTGCGCAGGCAGGCTTTGGCCTGATCCGGCGTGGCCGGAGTTTCGCCCAGCCATGCCGCCCAGTCGGCATCTTCCAGAATGGCCGGCATCCGCGGGTCGTCTTGGTTGGCCATGATGGTGCGTCGGATCATGTCGCTGGTCGGGACGGTGACCATGCAGCACGCAAGCATCGGCTGGGGCAGGTCAGGGATTTCAAACCGGCGCCAGATGAACGCAAAGCCGCGAGGGATGCCGTCGCCCGGATCGATGGTCCATTGGATCGTTTTTGGCTTGCCGCCCGAGGTCAGCGTTTCTTCGCCCTCGTTGAACGTCTTGAAGACGACAATCCCGCGCTGGCCATCGCGGAAGGCATCAGCGAATGCCCGTGTTGTATCGATACCTTCTGAGCGCGCGTGGATCGGCTGCGGCCGGCGCCAATCTTTGGGGCTCGGGAAGCCCCATCGCATCGGAACGATCTTGCGCTGCTTGGTCTCCGCGTCCCACACGATGACGGGGAGCATTTTGGCGACGCCATAGGTGATTTCTTCGTCATTGCTGCCGTCGCCGCCGTCCTTGCGTTCGGGCGCGACCAGCGGCTGGGAAAACGCGACGACCTCGCTCCATGAATACATGGCCGTAAATTTCCCGCACATCACCCAGCCTCGTTCATTTTGGGGTCGTTCAGCCATTCTTCTGGAAATGCGAATTCGTCGCGCATTGCGGCCGTGATCCGGCCGGGCGGATAATTCCAAGGCCAATGTCTCTTGCGGCGGCCCTGCGCATTTCGGATCGGGTTATCGACGGGGAATGCCTCGATCACCATCAGCTTGTGATCGAGGTTCGGACAGTAGAGAAGCGCACCCCTTTTGCCGCATGCGGTGCATCGGAAGTTCGTTTCCATGAGCGGGCCAGGGTCATCGACACCCCATCGAATCATCCACGGAACCAGCGGAGTGGCTTGCGTCCGGCCGCAACGATAATCCTTGCAGACCACCCATACCCAGCTCGTTCGGAACCGCGACGGCATCCCGTGCCCGTTCGTTCTCCTCTCCGTGAACAAGAGAAGAACAAACGTCCGGCAGAGTCCAGCCGCTAGATGTTGTGGCTCATGCCATTCTCAACATTTAGCACTGTATATAATAAGTGATTGAATCCACTCGGGCGGGTTTTGAGGACGATTGCTATAAGTCTTTGATCTGCAATCTGCGCCGCTGTCCTACCGTTAGACGATCCCCCAAAACTTCCATTCGGGTCAGGGGCGCCGGTTTAGCGAACCGGCCAGCCGCTTTCAAGCGCGGCCATAGGGTGTTCCGTGCCCGGCGGCACCCTGTGCTAGGGTTTTTCCGTGATTGACAAGGAAAATGGGCGCATGCGCGGCGAACCACCTGGGAATGCCCGCCCCGGAGGCCGGAAGAGGCGGCCCCGGAAGCGCGGCAAATCGCGCCCGCAATCGGGTTCGGGTACCGCCGCCCTGTCCCCCATCTCCACCCCTGGCGCCAGGCGGGCGGGCGCCCGCGCCGATACGCCCGTCTATGCCGCGGTCGATCTCGGCAGCAACAATTGCCGCCTGTTGATCGCGCGCCCGCGCAAGCACGGGCAGTTCCGCGTCATCGATTCCTTCTCGCGCATTGTCCGGCTGGGCGAAGGGGTGGCGGCCAGCGGTATGCTGTCCCCGGCCGCGATCGAGCGGACGGTGCGCGCCCTCAAAATCTGTGCGGCGCGGATCGCCGCGGCGAAAGCGACCCATGTGCAGGCCATCGCGACCGAGGCCTGCCGCAGGGCCGGCAATGCCGATCTGTTGCGCGCCCGTGTCCTGGCGGAGACGGGGCTTTCGCTTGAAATCGTTTCGGTCGATGAGGAGGCGGCGCTGGCGGCAACGGGGTGTGCGCCCCTGATCGGCAAGCGTTATGGCGGGGCATTGGTGTTCGATATCGGCGGCGGCTCGACCGAGGTGATCTGGATTCGCCGCGAAAATGGCGTGTGCCATGTGCTTCACGCCGAATCCCTGCCGGTTGGGGTTGTGGGGCTGGCCGAACGCCGCGATGGCGCACGCGACCGTGCCTTCTTCGACACGGTTCTGGCCGAGATGACCGATCGTTTTGCAAAGGTGCGCGCGCGGCTCGAACAGGGGCGCACGTTCGCGGAAGAGGATCATCATCTGCTTGGCACGTCGGGCACGGTCACCACGCTGGCGGGCATTGCGCTGGGGTTGCCGCGTTACATCCGGTCGCGGGTCGACGGCAGCTGGCACACAAGTGCGCGGCTTCTGGCGGTGACCGATGATCTTCTGGCGCTCGATCCGGCGGCACGGGCGCGGCTTGGCTGCGTGGGAAAGGAGCGCGCCGATCTGATCGTGCCGGGCTGCGCGATTTTCAGTGCCATTTACGCGACATGGCCCTGCGCCGAATTGCGCGTTGCCGATCGCGGCCTGCGTGAAGGCATGTTGCGGCGGATGATGAACAAACCGAACGCAGCCGCATGATCAAGCAGAAGGGCTCCGGCCGTGGCGGCGCGCCCGTCCACCTCCACCGCAAAAAAGGGCGGGGCAGCTCCTCCACCCGCTGGCTGGAACGGCAGCTCAACGACCCCTATGTCCGGGCCGCGAAAGGCAAGGGCTATCGCAGCCGCGCTGCGTTCAAACTTTTGGAACTGGACGACAAGTTTCGCTTTCTGAAGAAAGGGGCGCTGGTGCTCGATCTGGGGGCGGCGCCCGGCGGCTGGAGCCAGGTGGCGGCACAGCGCGTGGGCGGTACGGGCCGGGTTGTCGCCGCAGATATACTGGAGATGGAGCCGGTTGCAGACGTACAGGTCTTCCGCTGCGATCTTCTGGATGGGGAAACGCCGGCCCTTCTGGAAGCGGCGCTAGGGGGGAAGGCGGATGTGGTGCTATCCGACATGGCGGCGCCCACCACCGGCCACCGCGCCACCGATCATCTGCGCACCACAGCCCTGTTCGAGGCCGCACTGGATGTGGCGGAAGAGATGCTGGCGCCGGGCGGCACCTTCGTCGGCAAGGTGTTTCAGGGCGGCGCGGTCGGCGATCTGTTGACCCGGGCCAAGGCCCGGTTTGCCACGGTCCGCCATGTGAAGCCGCCGGCCAGCCGGGCTGAATCGGTGGAGCTTTATCTGGTTGCGATGGGTTTCAAGGGCACCTGATCGCAGTGCGGATCAGGCCCTATGTTCGAGGTTTCTGCGTGACACTGCGCACATAAGGTTCGGCCGTCAGCTTCAGGATGATTTCGCTGATGTCTTCCGTGGTCAGGCGGCCAAGCGTAAGTGAGATCCGGTCGATGCCGGTTTCATCCACCGGTTCCGTGGTGTAGCGGGTAATGCGCGTCGCGCGATAGCCCAGCATCTGGCTTAGTGCGTCGAGCGACAGGCGGCCATGTTCGGCCTCGATCCTCAGTTCATGCGTCCGGTTGCGGCCAAGCAGGCGCGTTTCCAGCGGTTTGATGCCGGCCAGAATGATCAGGATGATGACGGTCGCGGCAATCGCCTCGATATAAAGGCCGCCGCCGACCGCAAGGCCGATGGCGGCCACGGTCCAGAGGCTGGCCGCCGTCGTCAGGCCGCGGACCACTTCGCCGCGCAGAAGGATCGAACCCGCGCCGAGAAACCCGATTCCCGAGACAACCTGGGCGGCGACGCGGGAGGGGTCGAGGACGATATGCGGGCCCAGGACGTCGTTGAAGCCATAGGCCGAAACCACCATGAACAGGCAGGCCCCGACGCTGACCAGCATATGGGTGCGAAGGCCCGCCGCCCACACCAGACGCTCCCGGTCGATGCCGATCACGCTGCCGAGCGCCGCGGCCAGAAGCAGGCGCAGGATCAACTCCCAATTTTCCAGCATGGTTTCACACTTTCATGGGCCGGAAGGCCGAACTTTGTGGTGCGGCCGATGCCAAGTCTATCCCGGATTAGGGCCCGGATGGGGGACCAGGTAGGGCGGTTTTGTGCCGCGTACAAACCAGTCCTTGCAGAATCGGGGACTCACTGATACATCCTCGGCGCTCAAAGAGCCCTTGGAAAAAGGAGCGCTCCCTGAGTATTCGAGAAGCCCTCACATTCGACGACGTTCTTCTGGTCCCCGGCCCGTCCGAAGTTCTGCCCGGCCAGGTGGATACCAGAACCAGACTGACCAAAACCATCGAACTCGGCATTCCCCTGATGTCCGCCGCCATGGATACGGTGACGGAAGCGGGTCTTGCCATCGCGATGGCGCAGGCCGGCGGCCTTGGCGTCATCCATCGCAACCTCTCCATCGAAGAGCAGGCCGAACAGGTCCGCCGGGTGAAGAAATATGAGAGCGGCATGGTGGTGAACCCTGTCACCATCGCGCCCGCCGCAACGCTCGCCGATGCGCTGTCGCTGATGGAGCGGCACCATATTTCCGGCATTCCGGTGGTGGAGAACGCCTCCCACACCGGGGCCGGCAAGCTGGTCGGTATCCTGACCAACCGCGATGTGCGCTTTGCCACCGACAAGCGCCAGCCGGTGCATGAGTTGATGACCAAGGACAAACTCATCACCGTGCATGAAGGCGTGAAGCCGGAGGAAGCGCGCAGACTTCTGCATCAGCACCGGATCGAAAAGATCATCGTGGTGGACGATGCTTATCGCTGTGTCGGCCTGATCACGGTCAAGGATATCGAGAAGGCGCAGAAATATCCCAATTCCTGCAAGGACGAACGCGGGCGCCTGCGCGCCGCCGCGGCGACCAGTGTGGGCGATGACGGTGTTGCACGCGCGCTGGCGCTGGTGGAGGCCGAATGCGATGTGGTGGTGGTTGATACCGCCCATGGCCATTCGCGCGGCGTGCTGCAAACCGTGACGCGGATCAAGAAGGAATCGAATTACACCCAGGTGGTCGCCGGCAATATCGCCACCGCCGATGGCGCCAAGGCGCTGATCGATGCGGGTGCGGATTGCGTCAAGGTCGGCATCGGCCCCGGCTCGATCTGCACCACGCGCGTGGTGGCCGGCGTTGGCGTGCCGCAACTGACCGCGATCATGGATGCGGTGGAAGCCGCCCACAAGGCGGGGGCACATGTCATCGCCGATGGCGGCATCAAATATTCCGGCGATCTGGCCAAGGCGATTGCCGCCGGTGCCGATGTTGCGATGGTGGGTTCGCTTCTGGCCGGCACGGAAGAGGCGCCGGGCGAGGTATTCCTTTACCAGGGCCGTTCCTACAAAGGCTATCGCGGCATGGGCAGCCTGGGCGCGATGGCGCGCGGCTCCGCCGATCGCTATTTCCAGGCCGAGGTGAAAGACACGCTGAAGCTTGTGCCGGAAGGGGTGGAAGGCCAGGTCCCCTACAAGGGGCCGGTTGGCGGCGTGGTGCATCAGATCATCGGCGGCTTGCGGGCCGCGATGGGCTATACCGGCTGTGCCACCATTGCCGATCTGCACAAACGCGCCAATTTCGTGCGCATCACGGGCGCGGGCCTGCGCGAAAGCCACGTGCACGATGTGATCGTGACGCGGGAATCGCCCAACTATCCCGGCACGCGCTGAGCGAACACGGCCGCGGTATTGTCGCTGTAGATTTCGTGCCAGCCCGGCATGGCGGAAAGCGCCGCTATCAGCGGTGTATGCGGCTCCAGAAGCGCCCAGCGGATGCGATAGGTTTGGAGCGTGTGCGCAAGCGCGGCGCTGTCGCCCGCCTTCAATTTTGCATAGTTTTTCAGGAACGCATCGCCATGGAGATCGGCGCGGCTGTCGATAAAGGGCTCGATGCCTGAGAAGATCAGATAACCGCCGAAGGCATAGTCGTTCAGCAGCGGCAATTGTTTCAGTTCCGGCGGGACATGCGCGAGCGCTGTGCGCGGTGTCATGGCGCCATCGGTACGCACGATCGGCAGCGACAGCCGAAGGATCAGCCCTGCGGCGAGAAGAAGGCCGAGTACGCCTGCGATCATCGGATGAAACGGAACTGCGGCCGTTGTCTTTTTCGCGCCTTCGTTCAGTCCGTTGGCCAGCGGCTCTGCCAGCAGCAGCGGTGCAACGACGGCCAGAATCATTTCATGGCGGACATGCTTCAGCGCAAAATGCGTGAGGCCGAGCAACAGCAGAAGCCGGATCGGCGGGATTTTGATGCCGCGCGATGCGACGACAAAAATGGTGGCCAGCAGCGCGATTTCGAGTGGTGTGATGGTGGAAAAATCAGCCGCCTGCCATTCACCGATATGGGCAAGGCCGCCAAGCGCCATCAGCTTCAGCGGGAAAATCAGGCTCTCAGGCCCGAAGGGTGTGATCGCTGCCGCGGCAATTGCGGCCAGCAGAAAGAGTGCCCAGCGCGTGGCAACTCTGCCCCGTTCCCGCTCCGCCGTAAGCACCGCTTCCAATGCGAGGGGCGCAATCAGTGCAAGTCCGGCCATGAAGCTGCCGTGCAGATTGGCCCACAGCGTCATCACCGGCAGTAATGCGAAGGATGGCGCGCGGTTTTCGCTGCGCGCGATGACGAGGCCGGCCGCCCAGATTTCAAGCAGCGGCAGGGCCAGAAGATGCGGCCGTGCCAGCAGGCTGCCCGCAACGCAAGCGAGGCTGACCACCAGCACGACGGCAAGGCTCAGCCGGCCGAGCCAGCGCCCCAGATGATAGGCGAGAAGCCCGGCAAGTGCGGCCGCGGCGGCACCAAACAGCATTGCCACGCCGGACCAGCCGCCCGCGCGGAAGGACAGCGCCATCAGAATTTCGGCCAGCCATTCCTGCGTGTGCCAGGGCTTGCCATACGCGGTGAAGGAAAACGGATCGCTGTGCAACACCGCGCCATGGGACAACATCCATTGCCCGGCGGTGATGTGCCAATAGGTGTCGGAGTCGTTGAAGATCTGCGGTGTGAATGCGGTGATGAGGAAGGCGCAGAGTGCCGCCGCAAGTGCGGGTGCAAGCCGCGCGTCATCCCATATGGCTGCGCTGCGCGGTTGGGGCGGATGCAGCGCGGCGGCGGAATAAGGTGGTGTAATCTGGCTGATGCTCACGCCGCCTGGCCCAGCGCGGACTGGCTGGCGGCAATCGCTTCACCATCGCGCAGGGTCACGGTCACGCGCGTGCCCTTGCCGGCGATGCTTTCGATCGCCAGATCGCCTTCCATGCGCTGAACCAGGCCGCGCGCGATGGCAAGGCCGAGGCCAAGGCCCCCGCGGCTGCGCGCCATCGGGTTGTCCACGGTCTGAAAGGGAATGCCGAGGCGCTCTATATCTTCCTGCGGAATGCCGATGCCGTTGTCGGTGACGGAGATTTGGACCTGACGTCCGGCGGGTTCCACCTTCACGATGATGGTGCCTTCGGAATCGGTGAATTTGATCGCGTTCTTGATCAGCCGGGTCATCACTTGGCGCAGTGCTTCACGGTGACCATAGGTCCAGATCGGCCGTGGCAGCACGTCGATCTTCAGCGCCACGTTCTTGTCGGCGGCCAGCGGATGCAGTTCGGCAACCACCTTGCCCGCCACCACACCAGCGTCGAGCGGTTCGCAGACGAAATCCTCATCACGGGCCGATGCGCGCGCGATTTCAAACAAATCGTTGACGATGGTCAGAAGCGTTTCGCTGCCCTGGCGGATATTGTTGGCATAGTCCTCGTAACGCGGGCTGCCGATGGGACCGAACATGCGCTGCACCAGAACATCGGCGTAACCAATGATGGCATTCAGCGGCGTGCGCAGTTCGTGGCTGATATTGCCGAGGAAGGCGGAAATGGCGCGGCTTTCGCGGGCATGGGCGGCGGCCTTGGCCTCGATCTGCTGGCGGGCCTGTTCGCTTGCCTGCAGACGCTGCGTCAACGTCATCAGAACCAGGACCAATCCGGCGCAGCATCCGATGCCGAGTGCCAGCATCGCCATTTCGCCGAAATGCGATTGAGTCGGCGACAGGGTAAAATAAGCGAGACCAAGCAGGGCCACGCCCATTGTCACGGCAAGGGCGTACCCTCCATAGACATAGATTGCGTGTTCGCGCGGCGTCATCGTAAACCCGGCCTTGACGGACGCCCGATTCGAGCAGGTTTGGCTTAACGCATTATAAAGGGCGCCGGAAATAGGCGGCGGCGCCCCGCCTGACGGCCCGGCCTTGAGTGGATATTTTCCGAAATGACACCATCGGCCCGCCTGCAGGCGGCAATTGAAATCCTGACCGGATTGGAGGCGCGTTCCACGCCGGCCGACCGTCTGTTGCGGGACTGGTTTCGCGCCCGCCGTTATGCCGGATCGAAGGACCGCGCGGCGATCGGTGAATTTGTGTTTACGATTTTGCGCCACCGCGCCTCTTTCGGCTGGCGGATGGGAGGCGATGAGAGCCCGCGGGCGCTGGTGCAGGCCGCCCTGCTGGCGGAAGGGAAATCGCCGGTGGATGTTGCGGCCCTTTTTGACGGTGGCAAATACGGCCCGCCTCCCTTGAGCGATGCCGAAACGGCACGTCTCTCCACGCCACCATCCGGTGAACCGCCGCTCTATGTGCAGGGGGAGTTTCCCGCTTTTCTCGAAAGCGAACTTGTGCGTGCGTTTGGCACAGACCTGATTGCGGAGACACGGGCGCTTTGCGCGCGTGCGCCGGTCGATCTGCGGGTCAACACACTGAAGGCCGCGCGCGAAGATGTGTTGTGCGCCTTGCGTGGCGATGGTGTTGCGGCCGGGGAAACACCTTATTCCCCCATCGGCATTCGTATCGCGGGCGAACGGCTGGCCACCGATTTGCGCCGGTCGGCATTGTTCGAATCCGGCGCAATCGAATTTCAGGACGAGGCGGCACAGATTGCCGCCATCCTGTGCGCGGCAAAGCCGGGTGAACGCATCTGCGATCTGGCGGCGGGGGCAGGGGGCAAATCGCTCGCCCTGGCCGCGGCGATGGAAAACAAGGGCGAGATCGTCGCCTGTGACGTGGCGGCCCAGCGGCTGGCGCGGATCGGGCCGCGGGCGGCGCGGGCGGGCGCCACCATCATCACGCCCTGTCTCATGAATCACGGCCTGCCCACCGGCGCGTTCGACGTCGTATTGATTGATGCACCCTGCAGCGGCAGCGGCACCTGGCGCCGCCAGCCGGAATTGAAGTGGCGCACGAGCCCTGAATGGCTGGCGGGGCTGGCGGCGGTGCAGCGCCGGCTTCTGGCCGATGGGGTGAAATTGGTGCGCCCCGGCGGGCGGCTGATCTATGCCACCTGCTCTGTCCTGCCGGGCGAAAATGAGGACCGGGTGGCCGAATTCCTGGCCCGGAATCCGCAATTTCGTGTGCTGCCGGCTGGCCCCATCTGGCAGGCGGCGGTGCCCGGGCGGGCATGGCCCGTGGCGGGTGACAAGTTTCGGGCCTCCCCCTATGCTACCGGGACCGACGGCTTTTTTGCCTGTGTCATGACGAATGCGGGCGGTCCGGGCGCGTAAGTGCCGGTGCGTAAATTCCGGTACGTAATTGATTCAAGGGTGATGGCATGAAATTCCCTTTCCTGATGGCCGCCGGCCTCGCGGCCCTTGTGTTCAGCGGCCCCGCAATGGCCGATTCCGTCCACAACCTGATGGAAAGAAGCCGGGCCGCGGAAGCGCGCGGGGAAACCCAGCCGGCGCTGATGCTGATGCAGGCGGCCATCGTGGCCGACCCGGCGCGGGCTTCCACCTATACCGCGCTGGGCGATCTTTATTTGCGCCGCCATGCCATTCCCGAAGCGCAAAAATACTATGATGAGGCTTTGAACATCGATCCGGCGAACAAGGCGGCAGAGGCGAGCCTGGCCCGTTTGCAGCAGGTGGAAAAAACCGCCTCCGCCCAGGCGGGACTGCTGGACAAGAACTAGGCGCATCGCCTAAATCCGCCCATGGCGGCATCCGTTCTCGTTATCGACTTCGGCTCACAGGTGACCCAGCTGATCGCGCGCCGTGTGCGCGAGGCAGGCGTCTATTGCGAGATTGTTCCTTACAACAAGGCTGAGGCGGCGCTCAGCGCATCGCAGCCGCCAAAAGCCATCATTCTTTCCGGTGGCCCGGCCAGCGTGACGCGGGATCACACACCGCGCGCACCCGAAGCGGTGTTCGGATTGGGTGTGCCGGTTCTCGGCATCTGTTACGGCGAACAGACCATGGTCGCCCAATTGGGCGGCAAAGTGGAAGCCTCCCCCGACCGGCGCGAATTCGGCCGCGCAGAGATTGAGGTCACGGGCCAAAGCCCGCTGTTCGACAATGTCTGGCCCACCGGCGCGAAGGATCAGGTGTGGATGAGCCATGGCGACCGCGTGATTGCGTTGCCGCCCGGCTTTCATCCCATCGCGGTCAGCAATCACGCACCGTTTGCAGCCATCGCGAATGAAGAACGCAAGCTCTATGGCGTGCAGTTCCACCCCGAAGTGGTGCACACGCCGAAGGGTGCAGCCATCCTGCGCAATTTCGTGCAGACGATTGCGCACATCCCGGCCGATTGGAATATGCGCGCCTTCCGCACGGAAGAGATTGCGAAAATCCGCGAGCAGGTGGGAACGGCGCGTGTCATCTGCGGCCTTTCCGGCGGGGTGGATTCCTCCGTCGCCGCGATCCTGATCCATGAAGCGATTGGCGATCAGCTCACCTGCATTTTCGTCGATACCGGATTGATGCGCGCGGGCGAGGCGGAAGAGGTCGTCACTCTGTTCCGCAACCACTACAACATCCCGCTGGTGCATGCCGATGCGCGCGACCTGTTTCTGACCCGGCTTTCCGGCGTCAGCGACCCCGAACAGAAACGCAAGATCATCGGCAAGACCTTCATTGATGTGTTCGACGAGGAAGCGAAGAAGATCGGTGGCGCCGATTTTCTGGCCCAGGGCACACTTTATCCCGATGTGATCGAAAGCGTGTCGGCGATTGGCGGGCCATCCGTCACCATCAAATCGCATCACAATGTCGGCGGCTTGCCTGCGCGCATGAAGATGAAGCTGGTGGAGCCATTGCGCGAATTGTTCAAGGACGAGGTGCGCGCGCTGGGCCGCGAACTGGGCCTGCCGCCCGCCTTTGTCGGCCGCCATCCGTTTCCGGGTCCGGGCCTTGCCATTCGCATGCCGGGCGCGGTGAGCGAGGAAGGGTTGACCATCCTGCGCCAGGCCGATGCGATCTATCTGGACGAAATTCGCAAAGCCGGGCTTTACGATGAAATCTGGCAGGCCTTTGCTGTTCTGTTGCCCGTGAAAACCGTCGGCGTGATGGGCGACGACCGCACCTATGATCATGTCTGCGCGCTGCGCGCGGTCACCTCATCGGACGGCATGACGGCGGATTCCTATCCCTTCGAACACGCCTTCCTGACCCGCGTCGCCACCCGCATCGTCAACGAAGTGCGCGGCATCAACCGCGTGGTTTATGACGTAACCTCCAAACCCCCCGGCACCATCGAGTGGGAATAAGGGGGGAGGATTGGCTAATTTCGGATAGTGCGGGATAGGGTGGTGAAGCGAAATCAGTCGAACGCTCTCGACCGTCGCTGACAGGCCGGGAAGATCGACGGCGTGAGATCTGACCTGCAGCCTATCCATCGCTATCCCGTTTCGTGTCCTTGTTCGTGGATGAGGTCGGTCAGGGCGTCGCGGAGGCCCGAGCCAGTGCTTGCGTGTCGATATACTCCCGGATCTTCGTCAGCTTGCCATCCCGGACGGTAATGGCGAAGACCCAATGGTCCTCGAAGGTCCTGTTCGTGGCTTTGATTTTTCCTGTGGCGACGCCGGCGACCAGAACCCGGTCTCCCTGCGCTGTGAACTCGGGCGGCTCGGGGTAGGAGGTTTCCACCGTTTCGTTGGCTGTCTGAAGCAGATTCTGCAGCCCCGCGTGCCCACGGTGCGTGCCGGCCAGCGGCCAGTCCTCGCCCGGAACGATCCACACAATATCTTCTGAAGACAACGCTAGCAAACCTTGCCTATCGCGGCGGCCGAGTGCCGCGAAAAAGGTCTTCACGATCTGCACATTCTTTTCGATGCTCATCGAAATTTCTCCTTTTCCCTTACATCAAGGGTGTCCGATCCAACCGGACATTTCTGAACCATCCTCCTCGCGCCATATCACGGCGGCAGACCGATCACTGCTCCTTCTTGAACAAATCCTGGAAGATAAGCTGGCCCCAGATGCGGCCGCGTGCCCCCACCAGCGCGCCGCCCTCGTTGAGCCTTCCCAGATTGACGGGTGCGAACCCGAGTTGTTTGGCCAAGGCCGCCACGGGAGCAGTCGCGTCATCGTCGTCGCTCGACAGAAAGACGACTCGGTGGCCTCCTTCGACGATCGGATCGGCCGCCAGCGTGGCCGCAGGCAGGTGATTGAACCCTTTGACGAGCTTGGCGCCGGTGAACGCTTTCGCGATGATGGCGGATGACGGGAGACCGTGCAGTTCTTCAAGGGGAACGCCAAACGCGTTTGTCACGTCGATGACCGTCTTGCCTTTCCAGTTCGGCAGGGCCTGCGCGACTGCGCGATGCTCCCCGAACGGGATTGCCAGAATGATGGTGTCGGCCTCAAGCGCATCCCGCAGCGATTTGGCAATGACCGTGGGTCCAATCGCCCGAGCCTGCGGTGCCAACGCCTCGGGCGGCCGGCGGCTCGCGACGGTCACTTCAATGTTTTTGCGGGCGAAGGCGTGGGCGAGGGCTTGGCCGATCTTGCCGAACCCGATGATTGCATAGCTCATGATATTCTCCTTTGGTTTTTCGGCGTGGTCACAGCTTGTAGCCGCCGCTTGCCTCAATCGTCTGGCCGGTCACCCAGTGGCCCTCATCGGAAGCCAGGAACGCCACGACGGCGGCGATTTCCGAAGGCTCGCCAAAGCGCCCCAGTGCGATTTCGGCCTCGACCGTCTTTACGAGTTCGGGATTTTCCCGGACGGAGGCGTTCGCGTCCGTTCGCGTGTAACCCGGCGCGACGGCGTTCGCGGTAATGCCGCGCGGCCCCAGTTCGGATGCGAGCGCATGGGTCAGGTTGTTGATGGCTGCTTTGGCCATCGAATAGACGGGCGCGGCTGTCACGGGCTTCGTGGCGGCCGCGGAAGAGATGTTGATGATCCGGCCGCCATCGGCGAGACGCTCCAGAGCGGCCTGAACGATAAAGAACGGCGCGCGGGCGTAGACCGCGATCAAGGTGTCCCAACTCTCCGGTGTCGCGTCCTTGAAGCCGACCCAGCCGGAATTGCCGGCGTTGTTGACCAGAATGTCGAGGGCTTTGCTTCCATTGCGTTTGGTGAATTCGTCGTCGAGTTTCTCGAACAAGGCCGGGATGGTTGCTGGGTCAACGAGACCCGCGTGGAGCGCGAACGCGGTACCTCCGGCTTTCTCGATGGCCGCGACTGCTTCGTTTGCGCCGGATTTGCTGGCGTTGTAGGTCAGCGCGACCGTCGCACCATCCTTTGCAAGACGTTCGGCGATGGCGCGGCCAATGCCTCGCGATGCCCCGGTAACGAGAGCAGTTTTGCCCTTTAGCGATTGTGTCATCTGATTTTTCTCCTCAGATTTGCGCCAGGCCGCCATCAACGGCGACCTCGCTGGCGGTCATGAAGCTGCTGTCCGACGACGCGAGAAAGGCGGCTACCGCCCCAATCTCTGCCGGATCGGCCATGCGCTGGAGCGGATTCATCGCGGCGAAGACCTTCATGCCTTCCTCGCCTATTGCTTCCACCGCGAGTTCGGTCGCGGTCGGTCCGGGCGACAGCACGTTGACCCGAATGCCGGTGCCCTTCAGGTCTTCCGCCCAGCTCCGTGCGAGGTTGCGCACCGCCGCCTTGCTTGCGCTGTAGGTGCTGAATGCCGGGGCGCCCGTAGCGCCGGCGCTCGATCCGGTCAGGATGATCGAACCGCCTTTGCTCATCAGCGGCAGCGCCTTCTGGACCGTGAAGATCAGACCCTTCACATTGGTGTCGAAGATTTCGTCAATATGCCTAGCGGTGATCTCGCCGAGCGGAAGCAGGCTTCCCGTCCCAGCATTGGCGAAGACGATGTCGAGGGTTTCCCGCCCGGCCTTCACCGCCGTGTAGAGCCGGTCGAGGTCGGTCTCATTGGACACCGAACCCCTCACCGCGCGGGCATTGGGCCCGAGGTCGGCTATCGCGGCGTCGAGCGTTTCCTGCCGGCGGCCGAAGATGAAGACGAAGGCACCCTCCGCGATGAAGCGCTTTGCCGCCGCGCGGCCGATGCCGGTCGCGCCACCCGTGATGACTGCAACCTTACCGTCCAGCTTTCCCATGACTTTTCCTTTCGTGGTATCGGAACAGCATCTGTCTCCGAGAGCCTTGAAATGGACCCGTCAGCGGCCGTTGTTGAGTGCGCAAGCACGCATATCGGTGGTGCGAAATCGATCCGGCTGGCTATGATGGCCGCCCGTACTGCTGTCTGATGTGCTAGATACGGGCTTTGGAAGGCGCACCATGCGGTGCGGGATCGCACCATGATCGACTGGGACGACGTTCGCTATTTTCTTGCCGTCGCGCGTGGGGGCTCGGTGCGGGCTGCCGCCGAACGCCTCGGGGTGAATCACGCAACCGTGCTGCGGCGCACCGCCCAACTGGAGGAGCGCCTCGGCGCGCAAATGTTCGAGAAGCTGCCCTCGGGTTATCGCCTGACGGAGGCGGGTGAGGAGGTCCTCGAATTCGCGGAACAGATGGAGGCGTCGTCGAACCGGCTGGAGACGCGAATCTTCGGGCGCGACCAGGGCGTGCGCGGGCTCTTGCGGGTGACGCTGGCGCCGACGCTTGCGACGCACCTGCTTATGCCGGACTTCGCTGAGTTTGCGCGTCTGCATCCGGACATCGAGATGGAAATCTTGTCGTCCGGCGAACTGGCCAACCTGACCAACCGGGAGGCCGACGTCGCGATCCGTGTCGTCTACGACCGCAAAACCCTGCCGCCCAATCTTCACGGTCTGAAGGGACCGGAGCTGTTTGGCGGCATCTACATGTCCCGCGATCGCCTGGCCGCATGGCGTGCGGGCGCGCCTGATCCCCTCCGGTGGATCGTCATCAGCACTCATGGAATCCCGGACTGGGCCCGCGAAGGTGAGGTTCGGACCACCGGGGTTCCGTTCAGGGTTACAGATGCCGAGGCGCAGCTCGCCGCGGTGCGGCAAGGGCTCGGCATGACGACGCTTCCATGCTTCGTCGGCGATGCCGACCCGCTGCTGGCGCGAGTGCCGGGCACGGACCTACACCTGTATGGAACGCTCTGGCTTCTCACACAGGGGGAGACGCGCAAGACCAAGCGCGTGCGGCTCTTCATCGAGTTTTTATCCCGCAGGCTCGCCGCGCATGTGCCGCGTCTCGCAGGGCTCTCTGTATCACGCGACTGACGCGCAGCAGGTCGCCGATGTAAGCAGCAGCCTCGTGACGGTTTTTTTTGGGGGGAACTGCCGGTACGACCCGGCCGGTGGCCTTCAGAAAGAAATCGGCCGATAGATCCCGAACTCCACACCATCGATGGGCACGATCGTGGCCACAATCTGCCGGTGATTTGTTACAAAGCCGACAGACTTGCAGCAGGGCGCAACGGCCTGTTGGTGGATGGAGTAGCGTCGCCAGTTGACGATGGAAACCCGCAGGGAATTGTCATGGTTGAGGATGCGTCTCTCAACGGCACCACCACTGTGCTGACGAATTTGGCCGCGCTGCTGCCCGGACTGGAGGCGCTCTACAAAGACATCCACGCTCATCCCGAACTGTCGATGCAGGAGGTGCGAACGGCAGGCATCGCCGCTGAAAGGCTCAAGACGGCCGGCTATGCAGTGACGACGGGGGTTGGCGAGACGGGCGTGGTTGGTGTGCTCCGCAACGGCGAGGGGCCGGTGGTGATGCTGCGCGCGGACATGGATGCGCTGCCGGTCGCGGAGAATACCGGTCTTGCCTACGCCAGCAAGATTACGGCCACCGGTGCCGACGGAAACGCCGTGCCGGTGGGGCATATGTGCGGCCACGACATGCATGTCGCCTGGCTGGTGGGCGCAGCCACGTTGCTGGCACAGGCGCGCGATGCCTGGAAGGGCACCTTGATGACCGTCTTCCAGCCGGGCGAGGAAACCGCGCAAGGCGCACAGGCCATGATCGACGATGGCTTGCTGAAACGCTTCCCCGCCCCCGATGTCGTACTTGGCCAGCATGTCATGGTCGGCCCTGCCGGCACCGTCGCCGGAAGCGCCGGGCCAATCACGTCGGCAGCGGACAGTCTGCAGATCCGTCTGTTCGGGCGCGGCGCGCACGGCTCGATGCCACAAGCCAGTATCGATCCCGTCGTCATGGCGGCATCCGTGGTCCTGCGGCTCCAGACCATCGTGTCGCGCGAGGTTGCCGCCAATGACGCAGTGGTGGTCACGGTCGGCGTGTTGCAGGCTGGTACGAAGGAGAACGTCATCCCCGACGAGGCCATCATCAAGCTCAATGTACGGACGTTTGATGCCGGCGTGCGCGAGCATGTGCTGGCCGCGATCGAGCGGATCGTCGACGCCGAGGCGGCAGCATCGGGCGCCCCGCGCAAGCCGGAGATCACACCGCTCGACCGCTATCCGCTGAATGTGAATGATGAGGCCGCAAGCAATCGCATCGCCGCGGCGTTTCGCGCTTATTTTTCCCCTGACCGGGTGAAGCACACCGGCCCCGCGCCGGCCAGCGAGGATTTTGGCTGCTTCGGCACCGCGTGGGGGGCGCCTTCGGTGTTCTGGTTTGTGGGCGGAAATGATCCCGGGATCTATGCGCAGGCAAAGGCGTCGGGCAAACTGAATGCGTTGCCGGTCAACCACAGCCCGCAATTCGCGCCGGTTCTGCATCCGACCCTTGAAACCGGCGTCGAGGCGATGATCGTCGGCGCGCTGGCCTGGCTCGGCGCAAGCTGATGCTTCTGAAGCCGTTTCGTGCTTTCGGCCCGATGCGTTAGATTTTCGCGGAGGGGCACCATGATCACCATTCAAACCTTCGTGCATATCCTTGACCTTGGGGGCACCTTCGTTTTTGCGATCAGCGGGGCGCTCGCCGCGGTCAATCGCCGGCTCGACATTTTTGGCATTCTCGTTCTGTCCTTCGTTGCCGGCAACTTCGGCGGGATTACCCGCGATCTGCTGATCGGTGCGGTGCCCCCGGCCGCCCTGACCGATGGCCGGTATTTGCTGGTTTCGGTCCTGGCCGGACTGATCACCTTCTTCTCTTACAGAGGCGTCGACAGGCTACGCAGCCCGGTGCTTCTGTTCGATGCGGTAGGCCTTGCATTCTTCGCCGTTGCGGGGGCGCAAAAGGCGATCGCGTTCGGATTGAGCCCGGTGATGGCGGCGCTTCTGGGCATGCTGACCGGCATCGGCGGCGGCATGACGCGCGACATTCTTCTTACCGAAATCCCGCAAGTGCTGCGATCCGATCTCTACGCCGTTGCAGCGCTGGCCGGTGCTTCCATCGTCGTCATCGGCGATGTGCTCGGCCTTCCCTATGCGGCTTCGGCTTTGGCCGGAGGGCTTCTGTGTTTCGGTCTTCGCTTCATGGCAATCCGGTATGGCTGGCATTTGCCGGTTGCGCATCTTTCCGCACGGCGGCGGGCAGGCGCAGACCTTTCCGACGATGAAAAACCACACTGAGATTGCCCTTTATCTGCAATCGTCTCACCTGGCTTTTCGTACATGCCGGTCGCCGGCGAGACAAACGGCATCCATGCGCCGTGGCCGTTTGGAGTCCATAAGACGATGTACGCCCAGGTGTTCAGCCCTGAAGCGCGTTGAAGCTCTCCGCGCTCGCGAGCTTCCAGGAATATCTGTAGATGCCCTCACCGGTTGTTTCTTCGAGGAGGCTGCCGGGTTCGAGGAATTGATGCAGTTGTGAAAAAAGCCTGATCTCCGTCTGGCTGACGCGCCGGACCAGATGATGCGGCCCCAGTTCCGAAGGATGGCGGACACCTGCCGCGGCTAACAATTCCGCGAGCGCCTTCAAGGTATTGCGATGGAAATAGTGCACACGCTCGGATTTGTCGGAAACAACCAGTGCGCGTTGCCGCAAGGGATCTTGTGTTGCAACGCCGGTCGGGCAGCGATTGGTGTGGCAGCTTCGTGATTGTATGCAGCCTATCGCAAACATAAAGCCGCGGGCCGAATTGATCCAATCCGCACCGATGGCAAGAAGGCTTGCGATGTCGAATGCGCTGATCACCTTGCCGCTGGCGCCGAGGCGGATCAGGCTTCGCAGATTGGTGCCGACAAGCGTGTTATGAACGAACAGCAGGCCTTCGCGAAGCGGCACACCCAGATGGTCGGTGAATTCCACCGGCGCGGCACCGGTTCCCCCTTCCGCTCCGTCGATCACGATAAAATCCGGTGTAATTCCGGTAACAAGCATCGCTTTGACGATGCTCATGAACTCCCACAAATGACCGAGACAGAATTTGAAGCCGACAGGCTTGCCGCCTGACAGGTCGCGAAGTCGTGCGATGAAGTGCATCATTTCGATCGGTGTGGAAAAGGCGCTGTGGCTTGAGGGCGAAACGCAATCCTGGCCTTCGGGCACGCCGCGGGTGAGGGCGATTTCGCGGCTGACTTTATGGGCCGGTAGAATGCCGCCATGCCCGGGTTTGGCACCCTGGCTCAGTTTGATCTCGATCATTTTGACTTGCGGATTTTGTGCCTGCCGCGAAAAACTGTCCGGGTCGAAGGCACCGGCATCTGTCCGGCACCCGAAATAGGCGCTGCCGATCTCCCAGATAAGGTCACCGCCGTGCTCGAGATGGTAAGGGCTGATGCTGCCTTCGCCCGTGTCATGCGCAAAGTTTCCCATCTGTGCACCACGGTTCAACGCCCGAATGGCGTTGGCGCTGAGCGAGCCGAAACTCATTGCGGAGATGTTCAGTACCGAAGCGGAGTAAGGCTGCGCGCATTGGGGGCCGCCGATATCGATCCTGAAGTTTTCGGGTTTTCCGACAGGGGCGGGGTAAATGGAATGGCTGATGAATTCGTAACCGTCGGCGTACACATCCATAAGGGTGCCGAAGGGCCGATTACCGTCTTCTTTCTTGGCGCGCGCATAGACGAGTGATCGCTGGTTGCGGGAAAACGGCAATTTATCGTCGTCATTCTCAAGCAGGTATTGCCGGATCTCTGGGCGAATACCTTCGACGAGATAGCGGATATGCCCGAGGATGGGGTAGTTGCGAAGGACGGCATGCCGTGACTGGCAAAGATCGTAAAGCCCGATCAGAGTGAGAGCGCCCGCGATCAGCGTGAGCGGCCAAAGCCAGGTCCAGAATTGCAGAAACACAAGCGACCCGGCCGCGAGAATGAAACTGCCTGTGAAAGCGGCATACCGGTTGAACAATGAAATTGACACAGCTTCCGTACCTCTCAGAAACAGAACCGCTCCACTTTAGCGCGTCTCCGCCGGAGTTGTATGAGAAACCGGTTGAGCGCTTATCGTTGGCGCTTACCCTTGAATGGGAGAGTTTTTCTCCAACGCCCTGCCGCCAAGCGCGACATAGAGCGAGACGAGATTGCCGAGTTCGCTTCTGCGCACCTGGATTAGTGCCTGGTCAGCCGTGAACAGGTTGCGCTCAGCATCAAGTACTTCGAGATAGTTGACGACGCCCTCACGATAGCGGATGTGGGCAAGCATTGCGATCGGACTTCGGTCGCACGCATTTGTGCCGCAACCTGCTCGGCGAGCCGGCGGCGGCCAGCAAGCGCATCGGCAAGCGCCATCCGCTCATCGGCCTCGCGCGCGGCGAAATAGGTTCTGGCAGCACTTCGCCGGTCAGGAAGCCGCGCATCTTTCAATATTCCAATGTCAGCGTCCCGATCGTTTGGGTATCGACCGTCAGCACGATTTCCATGATCGCATCGTTTGCGATCACGAACTCGAACACCGCAAACGGTTTGCCGCCGGGTGCGAAGACGAGGCCCGGATTGCCATCCACCATTGCCGGTTGCGCGGCGCGCGCCTGCCCCCGGAACAGTTTCGCCACGCGTTCACGGCCATGAATCTCCGGCTCCAGCGCCGGTGCACCTTCGCTGGCGCGGGCGGCACTCGCGGCAACCGCGGCTGCATCGGCGTGCACCACCACCGCCGGGTCAAGCACCGCCAGCAGGGCGGAAAAATCGCCGCCGCGGGATGCGGCCAGAAACGCCTGGACGATTTCGCGCTGCCGTGTGCGGTCGGCTTCCGATAGCGCGGGCTTTCCCTGCACGCGGCGTCGTGCGCGGCTTGCCAATTGCCGGGCCGCGACCGGCGAACGGCCGATGATGGGCGCAATGTCCTCGAACGGCAGGCTGAACATGTCATGCAATACAAAGGCCACGCGCTCCGGCGGTGACAGGGTTTGCAGCACCGCGAGCATCGCCGCGCCGATGGAATCGGCCAGCGCGGCGTCACGCTCCGCGTCGTCATGGCTCGCCAGCGTTTCCGCTTCGATGCCGATGGGTTCTTCGCGGCGGATTTTCCGTGTGCGCAGGAGGTCGAGACAAACACGGGCAACAACGGTTGTGAGCCAGCCGGTCAGATTGGTGACCGTGTTCGTGTCGGTGCGGGAAAGGCGCAGCCAGGCTTCCTGTACCGCATCCTCTGCCTCGCTCTGCGAACCCAGCATGCGATAGGCGACCGCGCGCAGATGCGCCCGGTTGGCCTCGAACTGTTGCGCCAGAAGTTCCGCTTCGCCCATCGGTCACATTTCCTCTCTCTCGTCCGTCATAGCTATGACGAAAGACAGCAACCCGATGTGACAGGAGGTATCCATGTTGCAAGCCCGCATGAAAAATCCCGGTGCACTTGTTCCCGGTGCGGTACAGGCTATTCAGGCCCTGGTCGCGGCCACACAAAAGGCCGGTGTTCCGCCCAGGGCGCTTGATCTTGTGCATCTGCGCGCAAGCCAGATCAATGGCTGCAGCTTTTGCGTTGATTTCGGCGTGAAGCACGCCAAACAGGACGGCGAAACCGATGAGCGGCTGCATGCCGTCGCCGCCTGGCGAGAGATGCCGTATTTCACCGATGCGGAACGCGCTGCGCTTGCGCTCGCCGAAGCCGTGACCCATCTCGACGATCGCGATCCCGTGCCCGATAGCGTCTGGGATGAAGCGGCCAGACATTATGACGAGAAACAGCTTGCCGGGCTGGTGCTCTGGATTTCGACAACCAACCTGTTCAACCGGGCCAATATCGCAACCCGCCAACCGGCCGGCCAGACCTGGTAGGCAAGCCGGGCTCGACGGTGGAATCGTGGATGGCGCCCCGCTGGCTTTGCGCTGGCGGGGCGGTTGCTTTTCTATGTGTTCATGTTATGTTCTTATCATGGAAGCGGTCGCCCTAGCAGAAACGCGTTGTTTTTTTGCTGTTGTCCCGGATGAAGAGGCGCGGGTGCGGATCGGCAGCCTGGCAGCGCGCTTGAAGGCGGCGCACCGGATGAATGGTGCCATGATCCGGCCGCGGAATCTGCATATCTCGCTTTACGGGTTTGGCGATCCGCAAGGGTACGTCGATTGGCTTCGTGCCAAGGCAGAGGATACGGCGCGCCGGGTCGATCTGCCGCCATTCGAAGTGGTGTTCGATTATACGGCGAGTTTCGACACTGGGCGGAAACGGTCGCCGTTCGTATTGCGTGGAAGCCATCTCGGCGGGTTGATGGATTTTCAGCGTACACTGGGCCGGGCAATGGTCCATGCCGGTATGTGCAGGCGTGTGTCATCGGCATTCACCCCGCACATCACATTGCTTTACGCCGATCGCCGCGTGGATGAATATCCCGTTCTGCCTATCCGCTGGGTGGTACGCGAATACGTGCTGATCCGCAGCTTTATCGGGCAGGGGCGGCACGAACATCTCGCGTCGTGGCCGTTGCGCGGGCGGGACAGGTCAATTGGTTGGAGAGCATATGGCGAAGACGGTGACGATCTACGGCATCAAGAATTGTGACACGATGAAGAAAGCGCGTGCCTGGCTGGACGCACACAGGATCGATTACGCCTTTCATGATTACAAAGTCGAAGGCATCGCGAAAGAACGGCTTGAAGCCTGGACGAAAGAACTGGGCTGGGAGAAGGTGCTGAACCGTGCCGGCACGACATTTCGCAAACTACCGGACAAAGACAAGGACGGGCTGACGGAGAAAACGGCGGTCGGGTTGATGCTGGCGCAACCCTCGATGATCAAGCGTCCCATTCTCGACACCGGTGCAAAGCGCATCGCCGGCTTTTCGCCGGAGATTTATGGCGGTGTGTTTGGGCGCCGCTGATCCATCGGAAAACCGGCCGGTTGGCGGATATTGGGTGGCAATACGATATGCCGCGTGTTTCCGGTTTGCGTGTCTGGAAATAAATACAATAAATACAGTATGTTAAATCCAGGTATGACCGATATGGCATAAGGGCTTGGGGGCGGCCGCTTGTCCGGGTTAGGATTCTGGCGGCAGTACAGAACAGAGAAATGGGTGGGCGATCATGCTGAGCAATCTCCTCAACTCTGTGGTTCGGCACGGTCAGTTGACTGTGATCCTTCCCGACAATTCGCGACGGACCTATGGCCGTGGCGCGCCGGAAGTGGCGGTCAAATTGCATGACAATCGTGCGGTGTTCGAACTCGCGCTGCGGCCGGACCTGAAACTGGGCGAGCTTTACATGGATGGCCGCCTGACGGTGGAGGAGGGTGATATCGCCGCCCTGCTCGACCTGCTGATGACCAATCTGGCGCAGCGCGATTCCAGTTCGGTAATGCTTTTTCTGACCAGGGGTTGGCGCCGGTTGATACGCCGCTTTGCGCAGTTCAATCCGGCGCCGCGGGCACGTGCCCATGTGCATCATCATTATGATCTGTCGGGCCGGCTCTATGACATGTTCCTGGACAAGGACCGGCAATATTCCTGTGCCTATTTCCCCGATCCGTCTGCAACCCTTGAAGAAGCGCAGATCGCCAAGAAGCGGCATATCGCGGCCAAGCTCAATCTGGATCGCGAAAATCTTTCGGTACTCGATATCGGCTGTGGCTGGGGCGGCATGGCGCTCGATCTGGCGCGCGACGCCGGTGCACGTGTCACCGGCGTGACGTTGTCGGACGAACAGATTGCGATTGCGCGCGCGCGTGCGGCCAAGGCCGGGCTTTCGGAACGCTGTAAATTCGAACTGATCGATTATCGCGCCATTCCGGGCCGGTTCGATCGTATCGTCTCGGTCGGCATGTTCGAGCATGTCGGTGTTGCCTATTATCCGGCCTTCTTCAAAAAGGTCAGCGCGCTTCTGTCCGATGATGGCGTTGGTGTTCTGCATTTCATCGGCCGTTCCGACGGGCCGGGAGCCACCAATCCATGGATCGCGAAGTATATCTTCCCGGGCGGCTACACCCCGGCCTTGTCCGAAGTGCTGCCGGTGATCGAACACAGCGGCCTGATGGTCTCCGACGTCGAGGTGCTGCGGCTGCATTATGCCGAAACGCTGAAGGAATGGCGCCGCCGCTTCCGTGCCAATTGGGCGGAGGTTGCGAAGGTTTATGACGAGCGCTTCTGCCGGATGTGGGAATTCTACCTCGCCGGATCGGAAATGGCTTTTCGCCGTGAAGGTCTTGTGGTGTTTCAAATCCAGATGATCAAGCGGCCGGACGCGCTGCCGCTGACGCGCGACTATATCTATGAGCGCGAACGCAGCATGTTGTTTTCCGGCGTCGATCGCATGCCGCGGCGGAGCAGCCGCGCCGCATAAACGGGCAGCGGGCACCGAAAGGCTGTGAGTCGAATGCCGCGCCGTCTTGAGATCGGCGCGCGCCTCGGCTTGAGTCCGGCTTTGCCGGTCATCGCCGCACGCAACCCGAACAGAGCCATGGAGCAAGAGGCTTACCGCCAGGTCCCCTACGACATCGACATCGAACAGGCGCTGCTGGGCGCCGTTCTGGTCGATAACCGGGCGCTTGAGCGCGTTTCGGGCGCGCTGAAGGCCGAGCATTTCTACGATCCGCTGCATCGCCGGCTTTACGAGCACATGCTGGCCGGGTTCGAACGTGGCGGCATGGTGCTGACGCCGCTGACGCTCAATGCCGCGATGAAGGGTGATCCCGGCCTGCAGGAGGTGGGCGGCCATGCCTATCTGGCGGGCCTTGCCGAAGCCGCGCCCGCGCTGCCCAATGTGCGCGATTATGCACGCATCCTCGCGGACCTAGCACTTCGCCGCACGCTGATCCATATCGGCGAGGATATCGTCAACACAGCCTATGAAGCGCCGCATGAGAAGACGCCGCAAACACAGATCGAGGATGCGGAAAAGGCGCTTTATGCGGTCAGTGAATCCTCGAAATATGGCCATGGCCCGATCGATTTCGCCGAAAGCCTGCGCCGCACGGTGGAACTGGCGGAGAAGGCGCAGGCCCGCGGCGGCCGTATTTCCGGCATCGTCACCGGCTTCAGCGATATCGATTCATTGCTCGGCGGTTTGCAGCCTTCGGACCTCATCATCCTGGCCGGACGTCCCGGCATGGGCAAAACCTCGCTGGCGACCAACATGGCCTTCCACACCGCGCGCGCCTATGTGCAGGACGTCGAGGCGGGTGCCGAAGTGCCGCGCGGTGCACCGGTATTGTTTTTCTCGCTTGAAATGGCGGCACAGCAACTCTCGGCCCGTATTCTGTCGGAGCAGACCGAGATCGAGATGTGGAAGATCCGCAACGGCCGCTTCTCCGAAAGCGAGTGGGAAAAATTCGTTCTCACCATGCAGGACCTTTCAACCCTGCCGTTCTATATCGACGATACCGGCGGTATCTCGATTGCCCAGATCGCGGCGCGCGCCCGCCGCCTCAAGCGCGAAAAAAATATCGGTTGCGTGATGATCGACCATATCCAGCTGGTTGCCGGCACAGGACGGTCGGAAAACCGGGTGCAGGAACTGACCGAGATTTCGAAATCGCTCAAGGTTCTTGCCAAGGAGCTGGATGTACCGGTGATCGCACTGTCGCAGCTTTCGCGTGCCGTCGATGCACGCGACGACAAGCGGCCGGTTCTGTCGGATCTGCGCGAATCCGGCTCCATCGAGCAGGACGCGGACGTGGTGATGTTCGTTTTTCGCGAGGAATATTACCTCAAATCGCGCGAACCCGATGCCGGTACCGCCGAACATGGCAAGTGGCTCGAAAAGATGGAGCGTTGCCATCGCCGTGCCGAAGTGCTGGTGGAGAAACACCGCCATGGCGCCACCAACAAGATCGAATTGTTCTTCGACGACCGTTTCACCCGGTTCAGCAATCTGGCGGCGGAGGCCGGCTGAGCCGGCGCGGCGAGAGGTTTGATTGCCTGGTTTTGAACTGCCTGGTTTTGAACTGCCTGATTTTGAACTGCCTGATTTTGAACTGCCTGATTTTGACTGGCCGCGGCCTCATCTGCATTGTTCGCTTTCCCGCCCTGTTTCGCGAATCGGATTGGTGGCTTGAAAAAACTGGAACGGAAACTCCCGGCATCGCGCGCGGTGGCGCAGCTTGATGTGCGGCTGGGCGCGGTGGCCGCGAATTACCGCCTTTGCCGCACGTTGAGCGGGACCGCTGTGGCCGGCGTGGTCAAGGCCGATGCCTATGGCATGGGCATGGCGCCGGTGGCGCGCAAACTGGCCGCTGCGGGATGCGACACGTTTTTCGTCGCCCGCATCGAGGAAGGCGTCGCGCTCAGGCCGCTGGTGCCGGATGCACGCATCTTCGTGCTGGACGGTCCGCGGCCGCAGGCCGTTCCGCTGCTTCTCGCCAACAAACTGACCCCGGTGCTGAATTCGCTGGCCGATATTGCCCATTGGCGTGCCAGAACCCGGCGGCAGGCCGCGCTGCATATCGATACCGGCATGAACCGGCTTGGTCTCGGCGCGGATGAGTTTGCCCGGCTGGCCGCGGCCCCGCGCAAGCTGCTGGCCGGGATCGATATTGTACTGATCATGAGTCATCTGGCTTGTGCGGACGATCCGCAGGCGGCGATGAACGGGGAGCAGCTTGCGCGCTTCCGGTCGGCGCTCGCCATGCTACCGCCGGCGAAAGCGAGCCTTGCCTCCAGCGGCGGTGTCCTGCTCGGCCGCGACTATGCCTTCGATCTGGTGCGGCCGGGGCTTGGGCTTTATGGCGGCAACCCGCAGCCGGCACGGCCCAATCCGTTCCGCCGGGTGGCGCGGCTGACGGGAAAAATTCTTCAAATCCGCCGCGTTGACAGGGGGGAACCCGTTGGCTACGGAGCCGCCCACAAGGTCGCCCGGCCTTCCGTGCTTGCGACCGTGGCTCTGGGATATGCGGATGGGCTGATGCGCGCGATGGGAAATCACGGAAAAGGTGCCATCGCAGGCCGGATCGTGCCGGTGGCCGGCCGGGTTTCGATGGACCTCGCGATCATGGATGTGACCGGCGTGCCCCCCAGCCAGTGCCGCACCGGCAGCGATGTGGAATTCTTCGGCGATACGATTCCGGTGGAGGCGGCGGCCGCTGCGGCGGGTACCGTCAGCTACGAATTGCTGACCTCGCTCGGCCCGCGCATCCCGCGCCGCTACAGCGGGGCCGTGGCATGAACATTTTGGCCGCGATCGGGCGCTTGTTTCTCGCCTTCCTGGCGGAAACCGGACGGCTGACGCTGTTCACGGGCCGTGCGTTTGCAGGCCTTGTACAGCCGCCCATCTATTGGCGGCTGATCCTGCAGCAGATGATGCGCATTGGCTATTTCTCGCTGCCGGTGGTGGGGCTGACGGCATTCTTCACCGGCGGCGTGCTCGCCTTGCAGATCTTCATCGGCAGCAATCGCTATGGCGCCGAAGCCTTCGTGCCGCAGATCGTGGTGCTGGGCATCACGCGTGAACTGGGGCCGGTGATTGCCGGTTTGATGGTGGCAGGCCGCGTGGCGGCGGCAATTGCCGCGGAAATCGGCACGATGCGGGTGACCGAACAGATCGACGCGCTGACCACCCTTTCCACCAACCCGTTCAAATATCTGGTGGTGCCGCGGCTTCTGGCGGCGGTCATCACCATGCCCATTCTGGTGGCGATCGCCGATTCCATCGGCGTGTTCGGCGGCTATGTGGTGGCAACCGAAAGTCTCGGTTTCAATGGCGCGGTCTATCTTCAGAACACCGTCAATTTCGTCACGCACCAGGACGTGACATCGGGCCTGATCAAGGCCGCCGTGTTCGGTTTCGTGATCGCGCTGATGGGCTGTTATCACGGCTTCTATTCCAAAGGCGGCGCGCAAGGGGTGGGCCGGGCCACCACCAATGCCGTGGTCTCCGCCTCGATCCTGATCCTGGCGGCGAACTATGTTCTGACCTCTGCGCTGTTTGCACGGTGAGCGGAATGGCGAATGGCAACCCCAAGGTGGAATTGCGCGGCGTGAAGAAGCGCTTCGGCAGCAAGGTGGTGCTGGATGGCATCGACCTGACGCTGGAGGCGGGGAAATCGCTGGTGGTGATCGGCGGTTCGGGCACCGGCAAATCGGTGATGATCAAATGCGTGCTCGGCATTCTGCGCCCCGATGAAGGACAGATCTTCGTCGATGGCGAGGAGGTGACGCGGCTTTCGGGCCGCGCCCGCGAGGCCTATTTGCGCAAATTCGGCATGTTGTTCCAAAGTGCGGCGCTGTTCGACAGCCTGCCGGTCTGGGAGAATGTGGCCTTCGGCCTTATCCAGGGGCATGGCATGAAGCGGCGTGCCGCACGCGAGGTGGCGGTGGAGAAGCTCGCGAAAGTAGGCCTTGGCGCCGATGTCGCCGATCTTTCGCCGGCCGAACTTTCCGGCGGTATGCAGAAACGTGTGGGCCTTGCACGCGCGATTGCGGCCGACCCTGAGATCATTTTCTTTGATGAGCCGACCACCGGCCTCGACCCCATCATGTCGGACGTGATCAACAATCTGATCGTTTCCACAGTCAAGGGTTTGGGGATCACAACGCTTTCCATCACCCACGATATGGCCAGCGCGCGCAAGATCGCCGATCGTATTGCGATGATCTATCGTGGCCGGATTGTATGGGACGGTGCGGCGGATACGATCGACAACAGCGGCAATGCGATGGTCGACCAGTTCATTCATGGCCGTGCCGAAGGGCCGATCCAGATGGAAGTGCGGCGATGACCGGACCATTCCCTCTCGCACTGGCGATGGAGTAGCCGATGCCGTTTCTCGAACCCGTCACGCTGAAGGGCCGTCATGCGATCCTTGTGCCCCTGTCGCAGGAGCATCACGACGATCTGGTGGAGGCGGTGAATGACGGCGCGTTGTGGAATCTCTGGTACACCTTCATCCCGAAGCCTGAAAACATGAAGGCTGAAATCGCACGCCGCCTGGCCCTTCAGGAGAAGGGGACGATGCTGCCCTTCGCGATCCTCGACACAGGCGGCAAGGCCGTTGGCATGACCACCTTCATGGATGCCGATGCCGCAAACCGCCGTGTGGAAATCGGCTCCACCTGGTATCGCATGGCGGTTCAGCGCACCGCGATGAATACCGAGTGCAAGCTGATGCTGTTGACCCATGCGTTTGAGCGCATGGGCTGCATTGCGGTTGAATTCCGTACCCATTTCCTCAACCGGCAGAGCCGCAACGGGATCGAGCGGCTGGGTGCGAAGCTCGATGGTATCCTGCGCAGTCACCGGATCATGCCGGATGGAACGCTGCGCGATACCGTTGTGTACAGCATTGTCGCGAGCGAATGGCCAACGGTGAAAACCCACCTGTCGTGGCAGCTTGCGAAACCGCGTCCCGGCACGGCCGGACGCTGACATCATGGCGAAGATCTCCTTTGTCTGTCAGGCCTGCGGCGCGGTTCACGCCAAATGGTCCGGCCGTTGCGATGCCTGCGGCGGATGGAACACGATTGTGGAGGAAGCCGCCGCTATCCCTGCCGGTGCCAGTGCCAAGCCGCGCGCGCGGGGGCGGCCGTTCGCGCTGGAAGACCTGAAGACGGAAGAGGGGGCACCCGCCCGCCGGGCCAGCGGTATCGGCGAATTCGACCGGGTCTGCGGTGGCGGTTTGGTGCCGGGCTCGGCGCTTCTGATCGGCGGCGATCCGGGGGTGGGCAAATCCACCCTGATCCTGCAGGCGCTGGCGGCCTTCGCACGCGGTGGCGGTTCGGCCGTCTATATTTCCGGTGAAGAGGCGATGGCGCAGGTGCGTCTGCGTGCCGCCCGGATGGGGCTGTCCGAAGCGCCGGTCCAACTGGGCGCGGCCACCTGTGTCGAAGATATTCTGGCCACGCTCGAAAGCGCACCGGCGCCCGGTGTGCTCGCCATCGATTCCATCCAGACGATCTGGACTTCCGCGCTCGACGCCGCACCCGGCACCATTGCGCAGGTGCGCACCGCCTCCTTCGATCTGGTGCGCTACGCCAAGGCATCGGGGGCGGCGCTGCTGCTGGTCGGGCATGTGACCAAGGATGGGCAGATTGCCGGTCCCCGCGCGGTCGAGCATCTGGTCGATGCCGTGCTCTATTTCGAGGGCGAGCGCGGCCACCATTTTCGCGTGCTGCGCGCGGTGAAGAACCGCTTCGGGCCGACCGACGAAATCGGCGTGTTCGAGATGACCGGGGGTGGATTGGCCGAGGTCGGCAACCCTTCGGCGCTGTTTCTGGGCGATCGTACCGCACGTGCGCCGGGGGCGGCGGTGTTTGCGGGGCTGGAGGGCACACGCCCGTTGCTGATGGAAATCCAAGCGCTGGTGGCACCAGCCGGTTATGGCTCCCCCCGCCGGGCGGTGGTGGGCTGGGACAGCGGGCGGCTCGCCATGATTCTGGCCGTACTGGATGCCCGCGCCGGCCTTGGAATCAGTGCCCACGACGTTTATCTGAATGTTGCCGGCGGACTGAAAATCGCCGAACCGGCGGCGGATCTGGCGGCTGCGGCCGCGCTGATCTCTTCTTTTTCGGGCGAAACCTTGCCGCCGGATTGTGTGTTTTTTGGCGAACTAAGCCTTTCCGGCGATGTGCGGCCCGCGCCGCAGACGGAATTGCGTCTGAAGGAAGCGGCAAAATTGGGTTTCAAACGCGCTTATGTCCCGGCCGGGGTCAAAACCGGCACCGGGCTGGAGCTGCACCCCGTGGAATCGGTGGCGGCCCTCGCCACGCTTGCGGGCGGACAAGGCGGCCGCCGGAAAGCATCGGGCAAAAAATCGCTACCCGAACACCCCGGAGAGGCATGGTAAAATACGAATCATGAGCGATCTGAGCTTCTCTTTCATCGATATCGTGGTGGTGCTGATCGTTCTGGCATCGGCGATCTATGCCGCCTATCGCGGTTTTGTTTCCGAAACATTGTCGATCCTTGCCTGGGTGGCGGGCGCGTTTGCCGCGCTCTATTTCGGCCCGGCGGCAACGGCGCTGCTGGCAGACCGCATCAGTCCGCACTGGCTGGCGCCGGTTGCGGGCTATCTGGGGGTGTTTCTGGCGGCGGTGATTCCGCTTTCCTTCGTCAGCCACAGAATCGCGCAGAGTGTGAAAGCCTCACCCGTCAGCACGCTCGACGGAACGCTGGGCGCCGTATTCGGCGTGGTACGCGGCCTTGCCATTATCGGCTTCGTCTATTTCGTGTTTACCGCCTTTGTCCCGATCCGGGACCAGCCGGCCTATGTGGCGCAGGCGCGAACCCTGCCGCTGATCCAGGGCTCCAGCGCCATATTGTTGTCGCTGGTGCCGCAAGGCAGCCGCGATCTTCTGGGTGCGAGCCGCATTCCGGTCGATACTGCCACCGCGGAGCGGCCTCGCTCCATTTCGGCGGAAGACGGGCATAAAGCCGCCCCGGCGCACCGCGCCAAGAAAGGCTATGGTACTGCCGAGCGCCGCGCGCTAGACAACCTGATCGAGGCGACGGGTAGCGGCGAGGACGTGAAGCCATGACCGGCCTTTGGCACGGCGAAACACCATTCGATGGCGACCACCTGCATGAGGAATGCGGTGTGTTCGGTATTTTCGGTCATCCCGACGCGGGCACGCTCGCGGTTCTGGGCCTGCATGCGCTTCAGCATCGCGGGCAGGAGGCGGCGGGTATCGTCACCTATGACGGCACCCAATTCGTGGCCGAACGCCATGCCGGCCTGGTGGGCGACATCTTCAGCAAGACCAGTGTGCACACCCAGAACCTGAAGGGTGATTTCGCGCTCGGCCATGTGCGTTATTCCACCACCGGTGGTTCGGTGGTGCGCAATATCCAGCCGATGTTCGCGGACCTGACCGGTGGTGGCATCGCGATTGCCCACAACGGCAATTTGACCAATGCCCGCACCCTGCGTCAGGGGCTGGTGCAGGAAGGCGCGATTTTCCAGTCGACCTCCGATACCGAAGTGATCATTCATCTGGCGGCGCGCAGCCATTATGGCCCGATTGTGGACCGGCTGATCGATGCGCTGAAGCAGGTGGAAGGCGCCTATTCGCTGGTGGCGCTGACCTCGAAAAAATTGATCGGCGCGCGCGATCCCTTTGGCGTCCGCCCGCTGGTGCTGGGCAAACTGGACGATGCGCCCATTCTCGCTTCCGAAACCTGCGCGCTCGACATCATCGGTGCAGAATTCGTGCGCGATGTGGAACCGGGCGAGGTGGTGGTGATCACCAAGGATGGGATCGAATCCTATCGCCCCTTTGCGGAGCAGCCGCACCGTTTCTGCATTTTCGAATATGTCTATTTCGCGCGGCCGGATTCCATGATGGAAGGCCGCAATGTCTATGATGCGCGCAAGGCGATCGGCGAACAATTGGCGCGGGAGGCACCGGCCAGTGCCGACATGGTGATCCCGGTGCCGGATTCCGGTGTGCCGGCGGCGCTTGGTTTCTCGCAAGCCTCAGGTGTGCCGTTCGAACTCGGCATCATCCGCAATCACTATGTCGGGCGCACCTTCATCGAACCGTCGGAGCGTATCCGCCATTTGGGCGTGCGGCTGAAGCACAATCCGAACCGTGCCAAGCTGAAGGGCAAGCGCGTGATATTGGTGGATGATTCCATCGTGCGCGGCACCACCTCACAGAAAATCGTGCAGATGGTGCGCGATGCGGGCGCCACCGAAGTGCATTTCCGCATTGCCAGCCCGCCGACCACGCATTCCTGCTTTTATGGCGTGGATACGCCCAACAAGGAAGATCTGCTGGCCCACCGCATGTCGGTGGAGGAGATGCGCCGTTTCATCAATGCGGACTCGCTGGCCTTCATTTCGATGGACGGGCTCTATCGCGCCACGGGTGAAGCGCGGCGCAATGCGCAGAATCCGCAATTCTGCGATGCCTGCTTCTCCGGCTCCTATCCGATCGCGCTGACCGATGTGACGGGTGGCCGCAAGGATGGCCAGCTTTCGCTGCTCGCCGAAGTGGCCTAGGGCAAAATCGAATTTAATTGCCTAAAAGCACCCGAAGGATGCTCATGACCAAGCCGCTTGAAAACCGTATCGCATTGGTGACCGGGGCCTCGCGCGGTATCGGGCGCGCCGCCGCGCTCGCGCTGGCCGCGCAGGGCGCACATGTGATTGCCATCGCGCGCACGGTCGGCGGCCTGGAGGAACTGGACGACGAAATCCGCAAAAGCGGCGGCAGCGCAACGCTCGTGCCGCTCAATCTCAAGGATTTTGCTGCATTGGATCGGCTGGGTGCCTCGATTTTCGAGCGCTGGGGGCGGTTGGATGCGTTTCTCGGCAATGCCGGCACGCTTGGCGTGCTGACGCCGCTGGGCCATCTGGAGCCCAAGGTGTTTCAGGAATTGCTCGACATCAATGTGACGGCCAATTGGCGGCTGATCCGCTCACTCGACCCGTTGCTGAAGCAATCCGATGCCGGGCGTGCGCTGTTCATCAGCTCCACCGTCGCGCGCAAGCCGCGCGCGTTCTGGGGCGGCTATGCCATGTCGAAGGCGGCACTGGAATCGCTCACCCTGACCTATGCGGCGGAGTGCGAAGGGAGCGCGGTACGGGTCAATCTTTTCAATCCCGGCGGCGTTCGCACCGCGATGCGGGCGCGCGCGATGCCGGGCGAAGATCCCTCCACCCTGCCGCGCCCGGCTGATATCGCGCCCGTGATCGTCGATCTGCTCTCACCCGCCTGCACCAGGCATGGCGAACTGATCAACTATCGCGATCTTTAGTTGATATTATTTATCCGTATACGGATTTTTTCCACCACGAAGCAGGAATCGCATCGGGGTGCCTTTGAGGCCGAATGACTGGCGCAGGCTGTTCTGCAGATAGCGCAGCCAGGATTGCGGCAGGGCATCGAGCTGATTTCCGAACAGCGCAAAGGTGGGCGGCCGCGCCTTGGTTTGCGTCATGTAACGGATGCGCACCCGCCGCCCTTTGACCGCGGGCGGTGGATGGCGGGCCAGCGCCTCTGCCAGGAAGTTGTTGAGCGCGGCCGTCGGAACGCGCGTATTCCAGATACGATCAGCTTCCACCACCGCCGGCAAAAGGCGTGAAATACCACCACCGCTGAGCGCGGAGAGTGTGACGAGCGGTGCACCGCCCACCTGTGGCAGCAGCCGCTCCAGTCTTTCACGCAAGCTTGCCATTGCCGGGCCGGGATTTTCGATCAGGTCCCACTTGTTGATGGCAAACACGATGACACGGCCTTCGCGTGCGATCAGGTCGGCGATTTTCAAATCCTGCTGTTCGAATGCGGCGGTCGCGTCCAGGACAAGGATGACACAATCGGCAAAGCGGATCGCATCCAGCGTGCTGGCGATGGAGAGTTGCTCAAGTGTATGGCCGGCGGCGCGCGCACGTTTGCGCAGGCCCGCGGTGTCGTGCAGCAGGATATTCCGGCCTTTTGCCTGCCAGTTGACCGCGATGGCGTCGCGGGTGATGCCCGCTTCCGGTCCGGTCAATGCACGGTCTTCGCCGAGCAGGCGGTTGAACAGGCTCGATTTGCCGACATTGGGCCGGCCGGCGATGGCGAGACGAAGCGGTTTGTCTACTTCGGTTTCTTCCGGTGGAGATGTTTCATCCGCGTAGGGTTGCAGGGCCGCGCGAAGCTCATCGAGGCCGAGCCCGTGTTCGGCGGATAGCGCGATGGGTTCACCAAAGCCGAGCTGCCATGCCTCGCCCAGAGCGGCGGACTGGTCGCGGCCTTCGCATTTGTTGGCGGCGAGGATCACGGGTTTGCCGCTGCGGCGCGCCAGCCTGGTGATAATTTCGTCGCCTGCCGTAATACCGGCGCGCGCGTCGATCAGGAACAGGCAGACATCGGCCTCCGCGATGGCGGTGCGTGTCTGTTCGGCCATGCGCGCGGCAAGCGTGCCGGGCTTTGCATCCTCAAGCCCGGCGGTGTCGATCAGGCGCAGGGAAAGCCCGCCCAGCGCGCCTTCGGCCACGCGGCGGTCGCGCGTGACCCCCGGCTCATCATGCACGATGGCGAGCTTTTTGCCCGCCAGCCGGTTGAAGAGCGTGGATTTGCCGGTATTGGGCCGGCCGATAATGGCAATCGTCAAAGGCATGCGTGCCGCCACGAAACCCGCGCCCTTAGCGAATAGACAATCGGGGATGGAAAGGCCAATCCCGGGATCGCTATTTCAGCGCCACCAGGCGGCCGTCGCGGGTCACCAGATAGAGAATGTCGTTGGCCACCACGGGTGCGATCATCGTACCGTCCGGAATGTCGATTTCGCCAAGCAACTGGCCCGTATAAGGGGAGACCGAAGCCGCTTTGCCGGTGGAGGACAGCACGATCAGGCGGTTCGATACCAGCACCGGCCCGGACCAGACGATGGGGCCGCTTTTGTCTTCCTGATCTTCCCAGCGGGGCATCTGGTGAATCCACTTCACCCGCCCATCCTTGCGCTGAAGGCAGAAAAGCTGGTTGTCGGTGGTCAGGACATAGACCCAATCGCCCGCCGCCCACGGTGTTTGAATGCCGCCGATATCGCGCGACCAACTGCGCCCGCCGGTGGAAAGATTGATCGCTGCCATGATGCCGGAATGGCTGATGGCAAACACCAGGTCGCGGTCCACCACCGGGCGGCCGGCGATATCGTCCAGTTCAGAGAGCGCGGTTACCGTGCCGGAACGGGTCAGCATGTCGTTCCAGGCGGGGCGGCCGTTCTGAACCCGGATGGCGAACAATTCGCCCGAGGTATAGGGCACGATCACAAATTCGCCCGCAACCGCGGCGCTGGTGCTTTCCAGAATGCCGGCGGATTCGGTGATGCCCTGATGATCCCAAAGTTTGCGGCCGTCGCTTTGGGCCAGCGCGTAGAAATGATTGTCCTGCGAAGACACGAATACGCGCCCGCCATTGGCGACCGGGGCGTTCACGATGGGCACGCCCAGCGGGGTTTTCCATATCTGTTTGCCGTCGGCCGCGTTCAACGCCACCACATCGCCAAAGCCGCTGGAAACGAAAACCCTGCCGTTGTCGAAGGCAACGCCGCCGCCAAACCCCTTGGTCGGGTCGACGCGGTTGCTAGAGCCGATCAGCCCGAACGAGGCTGAGTTGAAGAAGCCCGGTTCGCCCCCCTTGGGTGCAACATCCGCCTCCCAAAGTTTTTCGCCGGTCTGCGCGTTGAAGGCACGCACATGGGCGGCTGCATCGAGCACGTAGACACGGCCGGCCGCGACGATGGGCGGCGCGGTCAGTCTGGAATCGATATCCGATCCCTTGCCCGCATCGACGTCCCATATCTGTTGCAGGGGGCCGGTTGCTTCCAGATGGTACATCGCGTTGGAGGCATAGCCGCCCGGCTCCGGCCATTCGCTGTTGCGATAGGGCTTGGGCAGCACCACGCGCGTGTCGGCCAGCGTGGGGTCCGGTTTGAGCGCGTCCTCGTTGGTAAGGATCGAGATGCGCTCGCCTTTCAGTTTCGATTTCGATGGCGCGGAAAACCAGCCGCCTACCGAATCGAACATCGAGCAGCCGGAAACCAGAACGCCGAGGGCCGCGACCACGGCGACGCGCTTCCATACTTTTTGCATCATTGCTGGGCTGCCGGCGTTTGCGGTGAGGGAGGGGTTTCGTTTGATGGGACCGGCGTTTGCGGGCGCTCCGGCGGGGGAACGATACCGGTATTGGTGTTGCCGCCGGCGGCCAGGAAGTCCGCCATGGCTGTGGCGCGCGCCTTGATGCCGACCGGCGCCTTGTCTTCGCCGGCAAGCGCGCGATAGGCGCTTTCCGCGGCGGCTGTGTTGTCCAGCCGGTAGTCGGCGTAAGCGAGGACTTCGCGCGCGGCAAAGCGCCAGGGGCTATCCTTCGCCGTCAGGGGGGCCAGGAGTTTGGTCAGATCGTCACGCGATGCGGTATCGGCTTCGGCCCATGCAGCGCGCAGACGGGCAGCATTGGCGAGTTCGCCGCTGTTTTCATTGGCCATCTTTTTGTAAAGGGCGATGGCCTGGTCGCGGTCGCCATTGGCAAGCATGCTGTTGGCTTCCTGCAGGCGGGCGATACCGGCATAACCGGCGGGCGCTTTTTCGGCCAGTTTGGCATACGCCTCGATCTGCTTCTGGCCGCTCAGGCTTTCGGCATTGACGAAGGCGTTGGAAGCATCCGCGCGCTGGTTGCTGTCATAGCGCTGCCAAAGCTGCCAGCCTGCCACCCCAAGCAGGATGATCGCCGCGGTGGCCATGATGTAATCGCCGTATTTCTTCCAGAGCTGCGCATAGCGCTCGCGCCGGACTTCCTCCTCGATTTCGCGGAAGATGTCGGTCACGTCGTATTCCTTCTCCGAGGGGGCGAACCTTGCAGGCTCAAGCCCTTGATGGCACGCGCTAAGTAGCCCGCAAAAGCCTTATCGTGCAACGCGGGCGGGGTCAAAATCGGGCAAAATAAGCTGTCTGTAATCAGACGGCCCGCTTCATGGGATAGACGTTTTCCTTGCCGGGGAAGGCGCGGGCCCGGACATCGGCGGCATAATTTTTGACCGCCGCTTCGATTTCGGGACCAAGCTGGGCGTATTGCCGCACGAATTTCGGCGGATTGGGGTTGAGGCCCAGCATATCCTCCATGACCAGAATCTGACCGTCGCATTCCGCGCTGGCCCCGATTCCGATGGTCGGGATCGGGATCTGGCGGGTGATCTTGGCGGCCAGCGGTTCGGCCATGCCTTCTAGCACCACGGCAAAGGCCCCGGCATCGGAGACGGCCGCGGCATCGGCCTCGATCGCGGGCCACTCCGCTTCGGTACGCCCTTGCGTCTTGAAGCCGCCCATCACGTTGAAGGATTGGGGGGTGAGGCCAATATGGCTCATCACCGGGATGCCGCGCTGGGTCAGATAATGCACCGTTTCGGCGATGCGCGCGCCGCCTTCCATTTTCACCGCCTGACAGCCGGTTTCCTTCATCACCTGTACCGCATGGCGAAAGGCGATCTGCGGGCTTTCCTCATAAGAGCCGAACGGCATATCCACCACGACCAGTGCATGGTTCGAGCCACGCATCACCGCGCGGCCGGCCATGATCATCATCTCAAGGGTCACGGGGATCGTGGTTTCGAGCCCATGCATCACATTGCCCAGACTGTCACCCACCAGCATCAGATCGACGTGACTGTCGAGAAGGCGGGCGGTGTGTGCGTGATAGCAGGTCAGGCAAACAACGGGCTTGCCATGCTTTGCGGCCCGGATTTCCGGCACGGTGACGCGCTTGGTCTGAACGGTGACAGACATTGTTCTGCTCCATGAACCCTGCACCCATGCCGGGCGCATGCGCGGACCATAGCCGATGCTGCGGCTGCGAACGAGAAGACTTTGCGCTTGACTCCGGCTCTGGCGCACTAATACTTAAGTTCATGCTTAACTATCAGGCGCCAACCTCATTGGACCGCATGTTCGCCGCCATGGCCGACCCGGCCCGCCGGGCCATGGTGGACCGGCTGGCCCGGGGCCCGGCCTCGGTCAGCGAGTTGGCCCGGCCACTGGCGATCTCGCTGCCGGCAGTGCTGCAGCATCTGGCCGTGCTGGAATCCTGTGGTGTGGTGCGTTCGGAGAAGGTGGGGCGGGTGCGCACCTGCCAGATCGAACCCAAGGCCCTCAAAACCATTGAGGACTGGATCGCCGAACGCCGCCTGATGTGGGAGCAGAAGCTCGACCGGCTGGGGGAATATCTGGCGCAACAGGAACAGGATGACAGAGGAACCGCATGATCAAGACCGTGCACGCAACGATTGTTGTCGAACGCGACTATCCGGTGCCGCCGGCGCGCGTATTCGCTGCCTTTGCCGATCCGGATGCCTATCGCCAATGGCATGTGCCGAATGGCGAGTGGGTGACCAACCGGTTCGCCTACGATTTCCGTATCGGCGGCGAATTGCTGGCCGGTTTCGGGAAACCCGGCGAAAGCCGTTACGTCAACAAGGGGCGCTTTGAAGACATCGTCCCCAACGAACGCATTGTCAGCGCCGGAACCATGCATGACGGCGACACGCGGCTTTCATCCACGCTCTGCACCATCGAATTGTGGGCGGAGAAGGGTGGCACACGTCTGAAGCTGACCGATCAATCGGTGTTCTATGACTGGGAAACACCCGAGGATCGTCGTGGCGGCTGGACAGAAATCGCTGAGAAATTGGCCGTCTTTCTGCAACGCGACGCGGCCTGACGGAGGATGACAATGCCAAGCACGCAGCAGGGTTCGTTCACGTTGGAACGTATTTATCCCGCCACATGTGCCCGCGTGTTCAGGGCATTTGCCGATGCGGAAGCCAAAACCAAATGGTTTGCCGGTGGCGATCGGTGGGCGCTTCTGGAGCGCCGGTTCGATTTCCGTGTCGGCGGCAGCGAGCGGCTGAAAGGGCGCTGGCCGGATGGCACGATTTCAACCTTCGACGCCACCTACTGGGACATCGTTCCCGAGACGCGCATCGTCTATTGCTACGCCATGCATCTGGGCGACAGAAAAATCAGCGTGTCGCTGGCGACGCTCGAATTCGAGGGCGCGGGGCAGGGCACAAAACTCACACTGACCGAGCACGGCGCCTTTCTCGACGGCTATGACGATGCCGGGTCGCGCGAACGCGGCACAGGCGAGTTGCTCGACAGTCTTGGAAAATCACTTGCGAACTGAGGAGAACGCCATGGCGCTCAAGCTCTACTATCATCCGCTCTCGTCCTTCTGTCACAAGGTGCTGATTGCGCTTTACGAGAATGACACGCCGTTCGAGCCGGTTCTGGTTGATCTCGGCGAAGAGAAATCGCGCGCCGCCTTCCTCAAAATCTGGCCGATGGGGCAATTCCCGGTGCTGGTGGATGAGGGGCGCAATCACATGGTGCCGGAATCCAGCATCATCATCGAATATCTGAACCAGCATTATCCGGGCAAAACGAAGTTGCTGCCGGAGGATGCAGACCGCGCGCGGCAAACACGGATGCGCGACCGCTTCTTCGATTTTCATGTTCACATTCACATGCAGAAGATCATGGGCGATCGCCGCCGGCCCGATGGCGGGCATGATCCGATCGGGGTGCAGGATGCGAAGGATCGCGTGCTTCGCGCCTACGCGCTGATCGAAGAGGACCTGGCGCAGAAAACCTGGGCCATGGGCGATGACTTCACGATGGCCGATTGCGCGGCCGCGCCTGCGCTGTTCTATGGCAGCATGGGTGTGCCGTTCGGCGAACACAAAAACGCCGCCGCCTATCTCGAGCGGTTGAAGCAGCGGCCGTCCTATACGCGTGTGCTGAAGGAGGCCGAACCTTATTTTTCCATGCTGCCGAAGGAAAACTAGATTCCGGAAACGAAAACGCCCGCCGGAAGGCGGGCGTTTTGCTATTCCATGGCACCCAGACCTATTCGGCGTCTGCCCCGGCTTCTTCTTCCTTGGGTGTTGCGCCTTCCTCGAACAGCTCTTCGGCGGCGGCGACCACCTCCTCCTCGGGCGTCTGTTCGGCGAGGACGTCTTCGCCACGGGCCTGGCGTTCCGCTTCGTCCTCGGTGCGGGCGATATTGATCGTTACCTGCACGCGCACTTCCGGGTGAAGCACCACATTGACCGGCGTCAACCCGATTTCCTTGATGGCACGGTTGAGCGGCACCTGTGTGCGGCTGATGTTGAAGCCACCCACCGAAATCGCATCCGCGATATCGCGCGGCGAGACCGAGCCATAGAGGTGGCCACGGTCGCCCGCCTGCCGGATCAGGGTGAAGATTTGCCCTTCCAGCTTCTTGGCCACGGCTTCGGCTTCGGCCTTGCGCTCCAGATTGCGCGCTTCCAGATGCGCTTTCTGGGTCGAGAAATATTCGCGATTGGCCTTTGTTGCCCGAAGGGCTTTCTTCTGCGGCAGAAGGAAATTCCGGGCAAAGCCGTCCTTCACCCGCACTTCATCGCCCATCTGGCCCAGACGCTCTACGCGCTCTAGCAAAATCACCTGCATGGCGGCCTCACTTCACGACGTAAGGCAGAAGCGCCATGAAGCGGGCGCGCTTGATCGCATTGGCGAGCAGACGCTGCTTCTTGGCGGATACTGCGGTGATGCGGCTGGGAACGATCTTGCCGCGTTCGGAAATGAAGCGTTGCAGGAGCTTCACGTCCTTGTAGTCGATCCGGGGCGCGTTGGCGCCGGAGAACGGGCAGGTCTTCTTGCGGCGGAAAAACGGGCGGCGCTGGCCGCCGCCGGAACCGGCATGGCTCATTGTGCGGCCTCCTTTGTGCCTGCAGTCTCGGCCTTCGTGCCGGCGGCATCGGCGTTTTCGGTTTTGTTTTCTTCACGCTCGCGCTTGTTCTTGTTGGAACTCTGCTCGAACTGGTCCACCTTCACGGTGATGAAGCGCAACACATCTTCGTTGATCTTCAACTGCCGCTCCAACTCCTGCACGGCTTTGGCCGGTGCATTGATGTTGAGCAGCACATAGTGACCTTTGCGGTTCTTCTTGATGCGGTAGGCAAGTCCGCGCAGGCCCCAATATTCCTGCTTCTCGACCTTACCTTCTTCGCCTTCAAGAATGGTCTTCAGATGGGTCGCAAGCGCGTCCACCTGTTGCGCGCTGATATCCTGGCGCGCGATCAGAAGATGCTCATAAAGAGCCATTGTCATAAATCCCTGTTTCGGCTGTGGAATGGCGCGTGACCGGGATGACCATGCCCCACTTTGGCTCGCCGGAACGCCGGACCATCCGGCATAAACCCCGGACATCTGCCCAAGGCCTTCCCGCGACCGCAGCCGCCGTTAAGGGGGCCGCCTATAGCCGAAAGGGACTGCCGCGGCAAGCTGGGTGCGGGGAGGGGGCGGTTTCGCGGAATTGATTGGAATTGCGCCGGGGCCGGGGTGCAAGCTCGCGGTCGCCGAATCCCCACGGAGAGAATTGTGAAATTATTCCGCCCAGCTCTGTTTCTTACGGCGGGCCTTGCCGCCACCGCAGCTTTTGCCGCCACGCTCCCCGCGCCACCTGCCACGCCGGCCGGTGACGTTGCCGATGTGATCGACGGGGTGAAGGTGGCCGACCCCTATCGCTGGCTCGAAAATTGGGACGATCCCAAGGTTGAGGCCTGGAGCGATGCGCAGAACACCCGCACGCGCACCTATCTCGATGCGCTGTCGACGCGCGGCGCGGTGAAGACGCGGCTGACCGATCTGGTCAAGGCGACATCGCCCAGCTTCTATGAATTGGAAGTCCGCGGCGGTGTGATCATCGCGATGTATTCCGATCCGGCCAGGCAACAGCCCATGCTGGTGACGCTGAATGCCAAGGCCGATCCGGCAAGCCGGCATGTCGTGCTGGACCCCAACAGCCTTGACCCCAAGGGGCTGACGGCGATCGATTGGTTTGTACCGTCCGGCGATGGCAGCAAGGTTGCCGTTTCCTTGTCGAAGAACGGCAGCGAAGACGGCACATTGCACGTTTTCGATACGGCAACCGGCAAGGATATTGGCGAAGCGATTCCGCATGTGCAGTTTCCCACCGCGGGCGGCAGCCTGGCCTGGGCCGCCGATGGCAAGGGTTTCTGGTACACGCGCTATCCGGGCGATTCTGTTCCGGAAGCTGATCGCCACTTCAACATGCAGGTCTATTTCCACACGCTGGGCAGCGACTGGAAAAGCGATCCGCTGGTGCTGGGCACCAAGGATGGGCTGGAGCGGATATCCGAAGTCTTTCTCGGCAACCGCTTTAACGGTGGTTCCGCGATGGCGATGGTCCAGCGCGGTGACGGCAATGACTGGGCGTTCTATGTCCTGCCGCGAAACGGCAAGCCGGTGCAGATCGGGACCTATGGCAGCGGAATCGTCTATGCCACGCTCGGCCCCGATGGTGCGGTCTATGCCATCAGCCGCAAGGATGCCTCCAACGGCAAGATCCTGAAGCTGAAGCCGCCATTTGCGGCGATGGGACTTCGGAATGCGCCGGTTCTGGTGCCGCAATCCGATGTTGCGATCGTGTCGGGCGGGGCGCAGCAACAATCGGCGGATCTGAATTTCGACGCCAGTCACCTTTTTGTGCGCGACATCATCGGCGGCCCGAACGAGGTGCGCATCTTCAACCTGAACGGCAGGCCGCAAGGGACCTTGCCCCTGCCGAAAATCGCCAGCAATTTCGAGATCGTGCCGTTGAAGGATGGCCGGGTGCTTTACGACGTCACCACCTATCTGCGGCCGCGCTATTACGCGGCGTGGAATCCGAAGACCGATCAGACAACGGAGACCGCGCTCAAAACCACATCGCCCGTCAGTTATGACGATGCGGAGGTGGTGCGCGAATTTGCGACCTCGAAAGACGGGACGAAAATTCCCGTCAACATCATCATGAAAAAGGGCACCAGGCGCGATGGCAGCAATCCCGTGCTGCTTTATGGCTATGGCGGCTACGGTATCTCCATGACGCCGCATTTCCTGGGCGCATTTCAGCGCACCTGGCTCGATGCCGGCGGCATCTATGCAATCGCCAATATCCGCGGCGGCGGCGAGTATGGCGAACGCTGGCATCAGGAAGGCATGCTGACCCACAAGCAGAATGTGTTCGATGATTTTTACGCCGCCGCCAAATACATGATCGATCAGGGCTATACGAACCATGACAAGCTTGCGCTGATGGGCGGCTCCAATGGCGGGCTTCTGATGGGCGCGGAGATCACCCAGCATCCCGCGCTTGCACGCGCAGTGGTTTCCGCCGTTGGCATCTACGACATGGTGCGGGTGGAGCTTGATCCCAATGGTGCCTTCAACACCACCGAGTTCGGTACGGTGAAGAACCCGGCAGACTTCAAGGCGCTTTATGCCTATTCGCCGTATCATCACGTGGTGAAAGGGACGGATTATCCGGCCGTTCTGTTTCTGACCGGCGCAACGGATGGTCGCGTCAATCCCGCCCATTCGCGCAAGATGACGGCGGCGCTGCAAGCCGCGACGGCATCAAAGAATCCGATCCTGCTGCGCACCAACAAGACGTCGGGCCATGGCATCGGCTCGTCGCTCGACGAGCGCATTGCCGAACAGACCGATGAACTGACCTTCCTGTTCGATCAACTCGGCATGGTTTATCCGCATGCACAGCAACGCGCAGAGCAGATGAAACACTAGGCCTGAAAAGCGATGGGCGCTGCCGGTCGCGGCAGCGCCCTCGTTTTCCGGCCCTCACAGTCGCCGCGTTGGCGTCTCTGCCTCTTGGGCCAACCGGCCCGGCGGGCGGGCCCGTTGCTTGCCCGTTTGCTCGCGTGAAGCAATGGGCGTCAAAAGTGTGTGCCTGTGCCGCATTGAGATCAAGCTAAGAAGCTGACCATCGGTCAGCGTTACAGAAGGAACTCCATGCCGCTCTTCGCGCGCAGCCGCCGGTAATCGCGGACCACGATGCGCGCGTAGTCACAGGCGATGATTCCGGAGTCTTCGAGTGTGCGAAGATGCGTGTTCACGGTTTTGCGTGACAGCCCCGTCATTTCACCCAACTGGCTTTGCGTGACTGACAGCTGAGTCTCTTTTTTGCCGGTGCTGCCAAACCACGACGCGAGCACAGCAAGCCGTGCCGCAACCCGCAGTCGCGGTGGAAGCGAAAGTGCGAGCGAGGCAAGAATCAGAGCCGCGGCCAGCTGGCCGTAGAGCAGTTCGGTGAAATTGGGCCAGACATCGGGCTGGGTCGCCGCAATTTCGCGCAACGCCTGATGGGGGACGAAAAAGAGCGTGCTGCGCTCGCCCGCGATCGCGGTGACGAGGCGTGGGCCGCCGCCAAAGCGGGCGGCCTGGCCGAAGAACTGCCCGGCCTGCACGATTTCCAGCAATCGCGTTTCCTGCCCGCTTGCCGTCACCAGCAGATGGACGGAACCCGAGATCACGCCGTAAAGCCCGTTCAGTTCGTCACCGCTGCCATAAATCCATTGGCCGGCCGCGATTTCGCTTGTCTGTGCGCGGGCGAGAAGTGCCTGTTTCAGGCTTTCGGGTTGAGAAGCGAACCAGCGGCTGCGGTTGAGGCTGGCCGTGGCATGGATTTTCTGCGCGGCGGAAATCATGTCACATAGTGTAACGATCGTGACAATCTGACCAGCCCCGCCCCCTTAGGCTGGTGCCGGATGAACGAAGGGGCGCCACGATGGCCGACGATCTTTCCACGCTGGAGGAGGCGCGCCGTCTCGTCGCCGCCGATGACCGGCGCGATTTTGCATTTGCCGAACAAGGTTTCATAGCCACACGGGATGACCCGAAAATCATGCGCGGCGACGGGCGGGTGGCGTTCGACCTTTCGTCCTATGAATTTCTGAAGGGTGATGCGCCGGAGAGCGCCAACCCGAGCCTGTGGCGACATGCCAAAATCCTGACCCGGCATGGCCTGTTCCGGGTTGCCGATCGCATCTATCAGGTGCGCGGTTTCGATATTTCCACCATCTCTTTCATCGACGCGGGCGCGGGCTGGATCGTGGTCGATCCGCTGACCACGGTGGAGGCTGCCGCGGCTGCACTTGACCTTCTGACGGCGCATGTGGCGACGAAGCCGGTGCTGGCGGTGATCTATTCGCACAGCCATGTCGATCACTATGGCGGCGTCGGCGGGGTGACCAATGCAGCCGATGTGGCGGCCGGCAAAGTGAAGGTGATCGCACCCGAAGGCTTCCTCGAACATGCGGTGTCGGAGAACATCATTGCCGGGCCCGCCATGCTGCGCCGTGCGCGTTTTCAGTTCGGGTTGACCCTGCCGCGCGGGGCCGAAGGGGAGATGACATCGGGGCTGGGGCCTTGTCCCTCCCTCGGCTCGCTATCGCTGATCGCGCCAACCGATCTCATTACCCGGACCGGGCAGGAAATGGTGATCGGCGATGTCCGGCTGGAGTTTCAGTTGACGCCGGGAACCGAAGCGCCCGCGGAGATGAATTTCTATCTGCCGCAGTTCCGCGCCGTGTTCATGGCCGAGAATGCGAACCTCACCATGCACAACCTGTTGCCGGCGCGCGGCGCATTGGTGCGCGATTCCAAGGCGTGGGCGGATTATCTGACCGAGTCCATCCGTCTCTTCGCGGATAGAAGCGACGTGATGTTCGCCGCGCATGGCATTCCCCGTTTCGGGCAGGACGAGATCAAGGCCTTTCTGTCGAGCCATCGCGACGCCTACAAATATCTGCACGATCAGGCGGTGCGGCTGATGAACATGGGCCTGGTTGGCGCCGAAATTGCCGAAGTATTGAAACTGCCGGAGGTGCTGGCGAAGCAATGGTTCAACCGTGGCTATTACGGCACGATGAGCCATAACACCAAGGCGATCTATCAGCGTTATATGGGCTGGTTCGATGCCAACCCGGCCAATCTCGATCCGCTGCCGCCCGAGCCGGCGGCGAAGAAATACGTGGCGGCGATGGGCGGGCCGAACAAGGCGATGGCGCTGGCGGAAGCTGCCGTGCGGGACGGCGAATTGCGCTGGGCCGCGATGGTGCTGAACCACATCGTATTCGACGATGAGAAAAACCAGCCTGCGCGCAATCTGCTGGCCGATGTCTATACGCAACTGGGTTATCGCGCCGAAGCCGGAACCTGGCGGAATATTTATCTGACAGGCGCACAGGAGTTGCGCAGCGGTCCGGTCAGCCTGCCGCCGGGGGGGCTGAGCCCGGATGTGCTGTCCGCCACCACCACGGCGATGCTGCTGGATTTTGCGGCCGTGCGGGTGAATCCGGAAAAGGCCACCCGGCAGAACTTCAAGCTCAATATCGAACTGACCGATCGCAAGGAGAAACACCTCATCACCGTCGGCAATGGTGTTCTGGTGCATGAGGAAGGTGTGGAAGATGCGAATGCCGGGGCATCCTTACGCATGGCGCGGCCGGATTTGCTGCTGACGCTTTTTGCCGGATTGCCCGCGAAAGACCGCATCGCGGCGGGAGCAATCACGGTCACGGGGAACGCGGATCTCTATCTGGCGCTTGTCGATTTGCTCGAAGCACCGGCGCCCAATTTTCCCATCGTCACACCTTGAGACACTGAAGGATTTTCGCAATGCGCAGTATGGAAATCAGGCCGGACGCATCGGGTTGCGGGGCTGAAATTCTGGGGGTCGATCTCACCGATCTGAGTGAAGCGGATTTCGCACGTGTCCGTGGGGCCTATGTCGAACACGGGGTGATTTTCTTCCGCGATCAGGACCTGACGCCGGAACAGCACATCGCGTTTGCGAAGCGCTGGGGGGCGATCGACATCAACAAATTCTTCACGGCCACACCGGCCCATCCCGAGATTGCCGAAGTGCGGAAGGAAAAGGAGCAGACCGTCAATATCGGTGGTGGCTGGCACACCGATCACTCCTACGATCAGGTCCCCGCCATGGGCTCCATCCTGGTGGCGCGTATCCTGCCGGAGAGCGGTGGCGATACGCTGTTCGCCAACATGTATCTCGCCTATGACACGCTGACCGACGATCTGAAGCGGCAGATCAAGGGCCTGCGTGCGGTACATTCCAACCGGCATGTCTTCGGCGCGACGGGCGGCGGTTATAACAGCGTCGAGGACGGGCCCAGTTTCAGGAATTCCGACCTGGTGGGGGACGCGGTACATCCCGTTGTGCTTACCCACCCGGAAAGCGGGCGCAAGGCGCTCTATGTCAATCCGGCCTTCACCACCCATATCGAAGGCCGCACGCCGGAAGAGAGCAACCCCCTTCTGTTCGCACTTTATGCCCATGCCATGAGCAAGGAACGTGTCTGCCGCTTTGTGTGGCAACCCGGTTCCATTGCGTTCTGGGACAATCGTTGTACCTGGCATTTTGCCGTGAACGACTATCAGGGGCAGCAACGGCTGATGCACCGGATCACCATTGCCGGCCGGCCGCTGCACTAGGATGGCCGAGGGGGTGGGCCACGCGGCACTTGCGCTTGCCCGCCGCCCTCGTTAAAGCCCGGCCATGACACGCGCATTCATCTTTCCCGGCCAGGGAAGCCAGGCCGTCGGCATGGGCAAGGCGCTGGCTGAGGCGTTCGCCCCCGCCCGCGAATTGTTCCAGGAAGTGGACGAAGCCCTGCAGCAGAATCTCTCCCGCCTGATGTGGGAGGGACCGGATGATCAACTCCTGCTCACGGAAAATGCGCAGCCTGCCATCATGGCGGCCTCGATGGCGGCCATCGCGGTCCTGCGCAAGGAAGGCGGACTCGATATCGCCCGTCATGCCCGTATCGTGGCCGGACATTCGCTGGGTGAGTACACCGCGCTTTGTGCGGCGGGCGCGTTCAGCGTGGCGGACACAGCACGGCTCCTGCGCATTCGTGGCCATGCCATGCAGGAGGCGGTGCCGGTCGGCGTCGGCGCGATGAGCGCGCTTCTGGGCGCATCCATCGAACTGGCGGAAGACGCCACACGCAAGGCGGTGGAACAGGCGCCGGACGACGAGAAAAACCCGGTCTGTGTCGTGGCCAACGACAACGCGCCGGGTCAGGTGGTGATTTCCGGCACCAAGGCGGCGGTGGAACGTGCGGGCGAACTGGCAAAGGCCGGCGGCACCAAACGTGCGATGGCGCTCGCCGTCAGTGCGCCGTTTCATTGCCCGCTGATGCAACCCGCGGCCGAGCGCATGCGCGAGGCATTGGCGGAGGTGACGATCCGCCCGCCAGCCGCACCGCTTGTCGCCAATGTGACAGCCGGAGAAACCAGCGAGCCCGAGACCATTCGCCGCCTGCTGGTTGAGCAGGTAACGGGCCGTGTGCGCTGGCGCGAAAGCGTGCTGCAATTCGCCCGCCTTGGCATTGCGACCGCGGTGGAACTGGGCGGCAACAAGGTGTTGACCGCCATGGTCAAGCGCATCGACAAGGATTTGCAGACAGTCGCGCTCGACAGTCCGGCCGATCTCGAAGCCTTTGCCAAGACGCTGTGAACAGCCGAACGAGGGAGCACGCGGGAAATGTTTGACCTGGGCGGCAAGACCGCACTCGTGACCGGTGCCACCGGCGGCATCGGCGGTGCCATCGCGAAGGCACTGCATGGGCAGGGTGCGAACGTCGTGCTGTCCGGCACGCGTGCGGATGCGCTGTCTGCCGCCAAAGCGGCCCTTGGCGAACGCGCTTTTGCCGTGCCCTGCAATCTGTCGGATGCGGCCTCGCTCGATGGCCTGATCAAGACAGCAGAGGGGGTGGCGGGGCCGGTGGATATTCTGGTCAACAATGCCGGTATCACGCGCGACAATCTTTTTCTTCGCATGAAGGATGAGGAGTGGGATCAGGTGATCGCGGTCAATCTGACCGCCGCCTTCCGCCTTAGCCGTGCGGTTCTGCGCGGTATGATGAAAAAACGCTGGGGCCGCATCGTGAACATCACCTCGGTTGTCGGCACCATGGGCAATCCGGGGCAGGGCAATTATGCCGCCGCCAAGGCAGGACTGACAGGCATGACCAAATCGCTTGCCGCCGAGGTGGCGTCGCGGAACATCACGGTCAATTGCGTTGCGCCTGGTTTCGTCGTTACCCCCATGACCGATGCGCTGACCGAGGCCCAGAAAGAGGGATCGCTGGCGCGCATCCCGGCAGGCCGGTTCGGCACGCCTGAGGAGATTGGTGCGGCCGTCGTCTATCTGGCCAGTGAGGAGGCCGGTTATGTCACCGGCCAGACCCTTCACGCCAATGGCGGAATGGCTATGATTTAGGCGGCGAATCAAGGCATTAGCGATTTTGTGGCGGGCTTGGAGTCTTTATGTTACGACACCAGCGATACTCTGGCTGCGCGCGGGTTTGAATTCGGGCCTGGCCGCGGCCCGCCTTCCGAAAGCGGCGATGAAACGAACGAAAGGTTCTTGAAGCAATGAGCGATACTGCGGAGCGCGTGAAGAAGATCGTGGTCGAGCATCTGAATGTCGATGCTGACAAGGTCACCGAGGGCGCGTCCTTCATCGAAGATCTCGGCGCAGACAGCCTCGACACCGTCGAACTGGTAATGGCGTTTGAAGAAGAGTTCGGCATCGAGATTCCCGACGATGCGGCGGAATCGATCGTCACGGTCGGCGACGCCGTGAAATATATCGACAAATCACAAGCCTGAGCGCCGGCTCCGGTCCATATCCCCATGCGTCGTGTCGTTGTCACTGGCCTTGGCCTCGTCACACCGCTTGCTTGCGGTGTTGAAGAAACCTGGTCGCGCCTTCTCGCCGGCAAATCCGGCGCGAGGCCGATCACCAAATTCCGCACGGACGATCTGGCGACCAAAATCGCCTGCGATGTTCCGCGTGGCGATGGCAGCGACGGCAGTTTCAATGCCGATCAATGGGTCGATCCCAAGGAACAGCGGCGGATCGATGATTTCATCACCTTCGGTCTTACCGCCGCCCAACAGGCGGTCACCGATTCGGGATGGGAGCCGAAGACCGAGGAGGAGCGTTGCCGCACTGGCGTTCTGATCGGCTCCGGCATCGGCGGGTTGCCGGGGATCGAGGATGCGTCGATCCTGGTCCATGAAAAGGGGCCGCGGCGGCTGTCGCCCTTTTTCATTCCGGGCCGTCTGATCAATCTGGTTTCGGGCTATGCCTCGATCCGCTTTGGTTACAAGGGCCCCAATCACGCGGTGGTGACCGCATGTGCCACCGGTGCCCATGCCATCGGCGATGCGGCCCGGTTGATCATGTGGGATGATGCCGATGTGATGCTGTGCGGCGGGGCGGAAGCTGCGATCAGCCGTCTTGGCATCGCTGGCTTCAATGCCTGCCGCGCCCTTTGCACGGCCTTCAACGACCAACCGGAAAAAGCTTCACGGCCTTATGACAAGGACCGGGACGGCTTTGTGATGGGCGAGGGGGCGGGGGCGTTGATGCTCGAAGAGTATGAGCATGCCAAGGCCCGCGGTGCGAAGATTTACGGCGAAGTGAAGGGCTATGGCCTCTCGGGCGATGCCTTCCATATTACCGCGCCGTCGGAAGATGGCGATGGCGGTTTCCGTGCCATGCAGATGGCGCTGAAGCGCGCCGGTATCGGTGCTGCCGATATCGATTATGTGAATGCCCATGGCACATCCACCATGGCCGATGGCATCGAACTGGGTGCGGTAGAGCGGTTGCTGGGCAATGCAGCGTCGGGGGTGGCCATGTCGTCCACCAAATCATCCATCGGGCATTTGCTGGGTGCAGCCGGTGCGGTGGAAGCAATCTTCTGCCTGCTGGCCATGCGCGACGGCGTGGTGCCACCGACCATCAATCTCGACAATCCCGATGTGGAGACCGTGATGGATCTGGTGCCGCATATCGCGAAGAAGCGCGAGGTGCGCATCACCATGTCAAATTCCTTCGGGTTTGGGGGCACCAACGCCTGCCTGATCTTCACCGGCGTTTCCTGACCGGCGGTATGGCCCGCGCGCTTCTCCTTTTTGCGGCGGCGGTGATCCTGGGCCTTGGCCTGTTTGCGTGGGAAGGGTTCAACTATCGCGCGCCAGGCCCGCGGGATAGCGAGGCCGTCGTTCTGATTCCCCCCGGGGCCGGCCTTGCCGGGATTGGCGACCGGCTTCAGGCGGCGAACGTCATCAAAAACAGCCTGCTCTATCAGCTTGGCGTGCGTATGCGCGGGCAGGCGGCCCTGCTGAAGGCGGGTGAATATGCCATCCCCGCCCGCGCCAGCATGGCCGAGATTACCGCATTGCTGATTTCCGGGCGTGTCGTGCTGCACCGGCTGACGGCGGCGGAAGGTCTGACCAGCGCGATGATCGTAACGCTGGTCAAGAACGATCCCGTATTGGCGGGCGAGGTGGGGCCGGTTCCGCCCGAAGGTTCGCTTCTGCCGGAGACCTATCTTTTCGCGCGCGGTATGACGCGCAGCGCCCTGCTCGCGAAGATGAAACAGGCGCAGACCGATTTCCTGGATGCGCATTGGGCAAAACGCGCTTCAGGTCTTCCCTTCCAGACGAAGGAACAGGCGATCATTCTCGCCTCCATCGTTGAGAAGGAAACGGCCATCGCGAGCGAGCGTCGGCACATCGCCGCGGTATTCATCAACCGGCTGAAGCGTGGCATGAAATTGCAATCCGACCCCACCATCATTTACGGCCTGACCAGGGGCTATCCGCTTGGCCGCGCCATCCTGCAAAGCGAGATCGATGCGCCGACCCCTTTCAACACGTATGTGATCCCGGCCTTACCGCCGTCGCCGATCTGCAATCCGGGCAAGGATTCGATCCTGGCCGTGTTGAACCCGATTGCGTCGGATGATCTCTATTTCGTTGCCGACGGACATGGCGGCCACGTTTTTGCGCCCACCAACGCCGAGCATGAGAAAAATGTTGCGCGCTGGCGGAAAATCCGCAGCGAGCGGGCGAAGATGCCTTGACGGCGCGCCTGTGATTCCCGGCCGGCATTGACGGGCGCGGCCGCAGGCACGATACCCTGCCGGTCGACTTTGGCTTTCCGCCAAGTAATCCAGGGGGATGTTCATGACGCTTGCCAGCATGACCGGATTTGCCGAAGCGCAAGCCGCGCGCGGCGATTTGCGCTGGCGCTGGGAAGTGAAGAGCGTCAATGGCCGCGGCCTTGATCTGCGCCTGCGCCTGCCGCCGGGGTTTGACGGTGTGGAGCTGGCGGCCCGTGCATTGGTCGCGCGGCATTTCAAGCGCGGATCCCTGCAGGCCACATTGAATATCGAATCGGGCGACAATGCGCGGGCTCTTCGGGTTGATCGGGAAGCGCTGGCTGCTGCCATTGCCGTTGCCAAATCCGTGGCCGCCGAATCCGGCCTGCCGCCTGCACGCGTGGATGGCATTCTGGCGCTCAAAGGTGTGCTGGTTCAGGACGACGGGCTGCCGCAGGACGCGGATGCGCGCGCAGAACGCGACGATGCCGTTCTGAAAAGTCTCGGTGCCGCGTTTGATGCTTTGCAGAAGGCCCGCACCACCGAAGGGGCGAAGCTCGCCACCGTTTTCGAGACCCTGACCGGTGAGATCGAAGCGCTGGTGCGGACGGCCATGGGGCTTGCGGCTGCGCAGCCGCAAGCTTTGCGGGCACGGCTAGAGGTACAGTTGCGGGACCTCGTGCAGCCGGGCGTGGTATCGCCCGAAAGACTGGCGCAGGAAGTGGCGCTTCTGGCGGCCCGTGCCGATGTGCGCGAAGAACTGGATCGGCTGACGGCTCATGTCGCCGAAGCACGGCGCCTGTTGCAATCCGGGGAAGCGGTCGGGCGCAAGCTCGATTTCCTGGCGCAGGAGTTCAATCGCGAAGCCAATACGCTCTGTTCCAAATCCACCGATATCGAACTGACACGAACCGGCCTTGCTCTGAAAGCGGCTATCGATCAGTTCCGGGAACAGGCGCAAAACGTGGAATGACGGGGGGCGAATGAGCAGCGAAAGCGAACGCCGCGGTTTGATGCTGGTTCTGTCGTCGCCATCCGGCGCGGGAAAAACAACGCTGTCCCGTCGCCTGTTACAGGCCGATCCCAATGTGGTGATGAGTGTTTCCGCCACCACACGCGCCATGCGCCCGAACGAGGTCGAAGGCCGCGATTATTTCTTCGTCCGCCATGACCAGTTTGAGCAGATGGTGCAGGCGGATGAATTTCTCGAATACGCCAACGTCTTCGGCCATCGCTACGGCACGCCAAAGAAGCCGGTGATGGATGCGCTTGCGGCCGGCCGTGACGTGCTGTTCGATATCGATTGGCAGGGAACGCAGCAATTGCGTCAGCATGCGCATAGCGACCTCGTCAGCGTGTTCGTGCTGCCGCCGTCAAAGGCGGAGCTGGAACGCCGCTTGCGTATCCGCGCACAGGACAGCGACGAAGTTGTGCGCCAGCGCATGGCCAAGGCCAATGACGAAATGAGTCATTGGGCCGAGTATGACTATGTGATCCTGAACGACGACATCCAGCACGCGATGGGCGAGTTGGAGGAAATTCTGCGGGTGGAGCGCCGCCGCCGCTGGCGCCAGCCGAAACTGGCCGATTTCGTCAAACAACTGACGCGCGAAAATTGAATTCGGCCAGATTTAATCGAGGCTCAACCGGTAAACGCGGATGGCGGTCCCGCTGAACAGCGCGGCCTTTTCGTCAGCGGTGCAGCCGGACGCTGTGCGTTTCAGCGCATTCCACAATGTTGCGTAATCGCAGCTATAGGAATCGACGGGGAAATTGCTTTCGAACATCGCGCGCCTGGCGCCGAACGCTTCGATGCAGGTTTCGATGTAAGGCTTCCAGGCCACCGCCAGTTCAGCCGATGAGGCAGGGCGATTTTTGTAGGACCAGTCGAAACCGCAGAACGGCATCGCCAATCCGCCCAGCTTGACGTTCACATTCGCACATTTGGCAAGAGTGCGGATGCTTTCGCGCCAAGCCGCAAAGCGTTCTTCCCGGCGGTCTTTGTAGGCGCCGATGCCAAGTGGCGTTCCCACATGATCGCAGACAATCGTGGTATCGGGGAAGGCGCGGGCAAGGTCGATCAGATCCGGCAATTGCGGTTCCAGAAGCCAGGCATCGAACGAAAGCCCGAGCTTGTGCAGCACCGCGAAGCCTTCGCGAAAGGAAGCGTCGCGATAGAGCCCTTCCGGCACGCGGCCGGCGAGCGGGCCAAGCACGTTGGGGGCATCGGCGTCATAGGCCGCGCTGTGCCGGATGCCGCGGAACCGGCCATGGCCCGCCGCGATATGCGAGCGCAGAACGTCTTCGACAATTGTCGCGCCCTGCCGCAGATCGACATGGCCCACGATCCCCGCGCAGGCACGCACGGGGCCGTAAATCCCGCTGGCCGACATGGCGGCCACGCCGTTCACGAACTCCGTCTCGCCGACCGCGCGTAACGGCTGCGGACCGGCGGCGCGATACATCGCACCGCATTCCATATAGACGGTGCCGCGAACATTGTGGCCGCTTTGGAGATCGGCCAGCAATTCGGGAAACAGATAGCATGGCTGCTGGCGCAGGATGTCCACGAAACCATGCCCTGATGCGGGCAGGTCTTTGACACCGGTTCGTCTGTCCCACAAATGATGGTGCGGATCGACGATCGGCAGATCCGGTTCGAGGATCGCTTCCTGCGTGCCGTTCGTCATCGCCCTTATCCCTGCGGTGTCAGCACCACGCGGCCCACGATACGGCCGGCTCTCAGATCATCCAGTGTCTTGTTGGCATCCGCCAGCGCGCGTTTCTGATAGGGGATCGGGTCGACCTTGCCGGCGCGTACCAGTTCCATCATTTCCTGCGTCTCGGAAAGCGAACCGACCATCGAGCCGCCGATGGAAATGGTGCGGAACGGGAACATCGGCAGCGGCATCTGCATCGCGCCGCCGAACAGGCCGACAATGATGATCTTGCCGCCACGCCGCACGGTCTGCATGGCGTAAGCATGGGTTGCTTCCGAACCCACGAAGTCGACCACCGCAATGGCGCCGCCATTGGTATCCGCCATCAGCTTTTTGGCCGATTCCGGGTCCTTGGTGTTGTAGGTCGCACTGGCGCCCGCTTTTTTCGCGGCTTCAAGCCGGCCCTCGTCGATATCGGCGGCGAGCGGGCCCTTGCCGAACAGCGCCTTGGCGAATTGCACGCCCATCATGCCCACGCCGCCGACGCCCAGCACCAGAACCTGATCTGCGGCCGCAACTTTTCCGACCTTCTTCATCGCGGCATAGGCCGTCAGCCCGGAGCACATATAAGCCGCGCCCAGCGCCGGATCGACATTGCCGTAATCGATCAGATAGCGCGGATGGGGCACGATCACATGGGTGGCATAGCCGCCGGGGCAGCCATTGGAGCAGCCAAGCTGGCGTGGGCCACCGACGCAAATGTTTTCTTCGCCCCGGAGGCAGGACGGGCATTTTCCACAGCCGATCCAGGGGAACGCGGCATAACGGGTGCCAACTTTGATGCCTTGAACCTCCGGCCCGACCGCGACGACTTCGCCTTCGATCTCGTGGCCCAGCGTGTGCGGCAGCTTGATATTGGCCATCGGCAGCTTGTTGCCACCGCCCAGATCGAAATAGCCGTCATGGATATGGACGTCGCTGTGACAGACACCGGCATTGTGGACCTTCAGGAGCACTTCGGTCCCTTTCGGCTCCGGCGTCGGCGTTTCGATTTCCTTGAGCGGGCTTCCGAATTCCAAGATGGCCTGGCTGCGCATCACTCTCTCCTATGCGTGATTTCCTGTCAGTCTGGCACGCCGGGCGTTGCGCCTCAACTGCGCGGTGCACTGACGCGCGCAAGGGCCGCGAAATCGGCAATCGACAGCGTCTCTGCCCGCGCGGTGGGGTCGAGCCCGGCGCGATTGATGAGCCCTTCCGCATCGGGGGTGATCGCCTTCAGGCTCTGGCGCAGCATCTTGCGGCGCTGCCCAAAGGCGGCCGCACAGACACGTTGCAGATCGGCAAGGCGCGCTTCCGCCACCGGTTGGGCCAGTGGATCGATACGCAACAGCGACGACGTCACCTTGGGTGGCGGCACGAAAGCGCGTGGGCCGATATCGAACAGGATGTGCGCCTTTGCCCGCCATTGCGCCAGCACCGATAACCGTCCATATGCCTTGCTGCGCGGCCGGGCGACGATGCGTTCTGCCACCTCGCGCTGGAACATCAGGGTCAGGCTGGCCCAGAAGGGCGGCCAAATCTCGCTTTCCAGCCATTTGACCAGGAGCGCCGTCCCGGCGTTGTAAGGCAAATTGGCGGCCACGCGGACAGGGCCGGAGACGCCAAGATCGTGAAAGAGCGCAGCCTCATCCACGGTCATGGCATCGGCTTCGATGGTGTCGAGTTTGCCGGGCCATGCGGCAGCGATCTGTTCCAGCGCGGGGATACAGCGGGAATCGCGCTCCACCGCGACCACACGGCTTGCACCTTCCGCCAGAAGCGCGCGGGTCAGCCCGCCCGGGCCGGGGCCGACTTCATAGATCACGGCGTCTTTCGCCTCGGCCGCGCGCGCGATGCGCCGGGTCAGATTCATATCCAGCAGGAAATTCTGGCCCAGCGATTTTTTGGCGTTGAGGCCCAGGGCCGCGATCACCTCCCGCAATGGCGGCAGCCCATCGTCAGTTATGGCGGGGCCGTTCACGCCTTCGTACGCCGGGCAGCAATGGCAGCGGCCATGCGGATTGCCGCGATCATGCTGCGCGTATCGGCCTTCTTCTTTCCGGCGATGTCGAGTGCGGTGCCGTGATCGGGCGAGGTGCGCACGATCGGAAGACCGAGTGTGACATTCACCCCATCCCAGAACGACAGCGTTTTGATCGGGATCAATGCCTGATCGTGATACATGCAAAGCGCTGCATCGTATTGTTTGCGTGCTGCATCGTGGAACAGCGTGTCGGCGGATAGCGGGCCCAGAACGTGATGGCCCCGGGCACGCAGGCGCCGAAGCGCCGGCAGAATGACAGTTTTTTCCTCTTTCCCGATAGTGCCTGCTTCACCGGCGTGGGGATTGAGCCCCGCCACCGCGAGCCGGGGTTTGGCGGTGCCAAAATCGTGTTGCAGCGCGGTCAGAACGATGCTGGCGGTTTCGAAAATCGACCCCGCGTTCAACTGTGCGGGTACATCCGATAGCGGAATATGAATGGTTTGCGGCACCACACGCAGCCGTGCGCTGGCCAGCATCATCACGGCGCGTTTGGCTCCCGTCAGGTGCTGCAGATATTCGGTATGGCCTGGGAAGGCGAAGCCCGCCGCAGTCAGCGTGGCTTTCTGGATCGGGGCGGTAATGATGGCCGCCGCTTCTCCGCACATAGCTGCCTGCGTGGCGTGGGAAATGGCCGCCGTAACGGCGGCAGCGTTGCGGGGAGATGGCTTGCCCGGCATGCGTGTCGCCCGTACGCCCGTGTCGATCAGAGCGCCTGCCGGAACACGGCCGCAGGCACGGAACACAGCAGGGTCACCGATCAGTTTCAACGCACGCCTGCCTACGCGGCCATCCAGCACGCGATAAGCCGCAACGGCGATTTCGGGGCCGACACCGGCCGGTTCGCCCATTGTGATGTAGAGCGGTGCGGTTGCGCCTGCGCGCTCAGCGCGTTTCGACATCGGCGTTACGCCGCAGATCGCGCATATATTGGCGAGCCAGCATCGTCACCTGATCTTCGAACAATTGCTGCTCCACCTGCTGGCGCGTAGGCATCTGGAAAGCCGTGATCTTGGGCGCTGCCTTGTCGCAGCGCACGATCAGTTCCACACCCGCAGGCGAAAGAAACGGATCGGTCACACCGCCGGGCTGGGTCTTTGCCAGTTCGGACTGCATCTGCTGGCTGAGATCGGCGAGCTTCATGGTGCCGAGATTCATGTAGACCGCGCCCTGTACCGCAGACGGCACTTTGGCGGCATCAGCACAGCTTCCCAGATGCTGACGCAACAGGGAGGCCGCTTTCATTGCGTTCTCGAGCAGGTCCTTGGCGGGTTTGGGCCCTGTCGGCAGCAGAATGCGGGCCAGCGGCAGCGTGCCCGGTGGCGTGGTGTTGCTTTCCGCATGCTCGGGAATTTTGGTACCGGCCCCTTCCTGACGTTCGCGCAGCGCCAGGATGTAGTAGCCGCCGGTTGAGCGGATGGGCTCGGAAATTTCGCCCGGCCGCATCTTGGTCAGGGGCTCGTTCAATTCGGGCTGAAGCTGGCCCTCATGCACCCAACCGATGTCACCGCCCTGGGCGGCCGATGGATTCTGGCTGAACTGGCGGGCGACGGCATTGAAGGGCGCACCGGCGCGAAGCTGATTGACCAGATCCTGTGCATCCTTGCGCACCTTGTCGTCCTGTTCCGGGCTGTCGACGGCCAGAAATATCTCCGCGACGAGGAAGTGCGGTTTGTTGGCGCCTTCGGCGATGCGGCGCATTTCTTCGTTCACATCGGCGGCGGTGATGTTCACGCGATCGGAAAATTGCGCCTGCACGGTTTTCGACCAGGCGATTTCGGTCGCGATCTGGCCGCGTAATGTCGCCATGGCAACGCCGCCCGCATCCAGCATCTGCTGAAGCTGTTCCTTCTTCAGATGGTTTTCCTTCAGGATGTTCTCGATCGCCCTGTCCACATCGGCGGCGCCTACGGAAATGTTCTGGTGTCGCGCTTCCTGAAGCTGCAGCCGTTCGGTGATCAATTGTTTCAGGACTTGTGCGCGAATCTGCTCCATCTGCTCGGGCGGGGGGCGGGTTCCCGATGTCGCCATGAACAGCGCCAAACGCTGGTTCACGTCGTATTTGGAAATCACCGAATCATTCACGATGGCCGCCACCCCATCGCTTCTCAGCGGCTCGCCTGCCTGCGGCGCCGTTGAGGCGAGGGTGGTTTTTGCGGGGGTTGCCAGGGCTGGTTTCTGCTGGGCCGTGACGGCCGAAGCCGCTGCCGCCGAAAGCGCCAGGCCAACCAGGGCAGCCGTGATCAGACGAGTGAGCAAGCGATTGTTCTTCGACTGCGATTTCCAGGCATTCATCGGGTGCTCCCGGTCCCGTTCGGCACGGTTGGCCGGTTCCTCGCGAGATAAAGGATTTCCCGTATCGGGGCAAGGATGTCGCTGCGGCAGGCCGGAAATGGGGCGGAATTGCGTTCGTATGGAACCAGCCTGCAAAGGAGATTGGGGAGCATTGTCAGGGGTGGTTGAATGCGAAGACATCTTCGGGGAACAGGTCAAACGTACCGATTTCACCGCTCGTCTTCAGATTGAACCGCAGGATGACGGAGGTGGAGGGCGGAACGTCGCGGTCTGTCGTGTAACGGCGGCGATAGGCCAGCGAGACCGACAGGCAATCATCCTGATAGCCCGCGCCGAATTCGGTATCGAGCAACTGCCCGGTTTTCAGATCGCGGTCGGCGGCGGCCAGAACCGCCCAATTGTCGAACAGGCCAATGATCGCCTGTGCGTTCACCTCCTCACGCGCGGCAAGGCCGAGCGATGCGTCGTCCGGCAGTTTCACATAGCTGACCCGCAGCGATGAGCGGCCATAGGTGCCGGTCAGATAGACTTCGTTGCGCTTCATCGTGCCGGTGGACTCGTTGATGTCTACCCGCTGCGTCAGATCGAGATAGGGAGGCAGTTTGATGGTGAAGCGGCCCACGAGGTCGGACGCCGTGCGGTCGAGGCCTGTGCTGGTCGAGAACACATTGGTCCGCTTGGGCCGGAACACCTGGCCGACCAGCGCTTCCACGGTGCCGCCGGGAAAATAGGTTTCCGCGCGCAAGCCAACATTGGCGCGGGGTCCCGATTCCACAAGGTCGTAGCCCGGCATGCGGTCGAAATCGAACAGATTGCCGTCCGAGAATTCGAAGGCGGTGGAATCTTCGTTCGGCAGGCCTTTCGGATTACCGCCATAGGGCTGGAAAATGCCCTGCACAATCGGCTCCAGCACGAAAGAAGTGTCTTCGCCCAGGCTGGTGATGAACGGCCAGCGCCAGTCCACCGCCACATAGGGAATGCCGCGTGTGATGAAACGGTTGTCCTGTGGTGCGCCCGGCAGGCCGAGAGGATTGGCCGGATCGGTGTGATAAAGATCGCCGCGCACATCGGCCTCAAACGAAATCATTTGCCCGCTGCTGGTGATGAAGGGCAGGCGGTAACGCATTTCGGCCGTGGCACGCTGATCGTTGGTGCCAAGGGCCGCGGTCGCGTCCTCGCGCGAAAGTACGGCAGTGGTGAAGTCGAACCGGAACTGGCCGCCCAGAATGTCGTGTGAGGGAATATAATTGTATTCGATCAGCGGCATTACGAAGGGAATGGTGCGGCTGTTGTCGGCGGCGCGCAGGCCCTGGAAGAAATAGCCGGTCATCAGAAAACGGCTGCGCCCGCGAATGCCTTCGACGAACAGATCGTTCACCAGCCTGTCATTGTAGGAGATGTCGTAGCGTTTCAAATAGGTGTCGTTGCTGGTCAGTTGTGTGTCGAAGCCGGTGCGCCAGATGGAGTTCAGTTGCAGACGGCCTGACCCGAACACATGGCCATAAACCTGACCCACCTCGCCGACGGGGCCGCCATTGGGATTATGCGCAACGCTTGCCTGCAGCCAGAAGCCGCCATCGTCGAAACGCTTGCGATATTCGCCGGCCATCACCTGGCCGTTCTGGGTGGTGAACCAGGGTTCGAGTGTTGCGTCTTCGGAATCCGAGAGAGAGAGGTAGACCGGCAGCTTGATGAAGGGGCCCAGCGTGGTGGAGGTACCGATGACGGGGGAGAGAAGCCCGCTGCTATGTTTCACTGTCGGGTCGGGCTGGCTGTAATAAGGAGTGTAGAACACCGGTACGCCGAACAGTTCCAGCGTGGCATCGCGGAAGCTGATTTTGTGGCGCACCTGATCATAGATCACGCGATAGGACTTCACCTGCCATACCGGCGTGCGCTTGCCGGGCTCGTTGCAGATTTTACAGGGTGTGTAGGCGGCGCGGAATGCTTCGGTATAGCGGCCCTCGCTGCGCCTGGCGCTGGCGGCAACCATGCGGCCGTTCTTGCCGATCAGCGCCGAAAAACCTTCCAGCGCGCCATCGCGCATATTGTCACTCAGTGATACATGGTTGGCAAAAGCGACATCGCCATTGGGCGCCATCAGGCTGACATTGCCTTCGGCGGTGACCGTGTCCTTTTTCTGATCGTAGGAAACGCGGTCAGCCAACAGGATGCGCCCGCCATAGTCGATTTCGACATGGCCTTCAGCCGCGACCACACCGCTGCTGGCGTTGTAGATGATCTCATCGGCCTGCAGCAGCACATTGTCCTGCGGCTTCGCCTGGGGCTTGTTCTGGGCAGCCGCATAGCCTGCCAGGCACGATGTCAGTGCCAGCGTACAGGCCCCCAGCCGCAATGCCGCGCGTACCCCCCTTATCATCCGTCCTCCTGATGGAAGACGAGCGTCATGCCGATCAGAATTGCGGCTGCTGCCGGTGCGGTCGCCGCCAGCGGCATGGGTAGAGCCCCCGACTGACCCAGCGCCTGGGTCAGGTCGCTGAAGAAATAGACGCCAAACCCCGCCAGCGCACTGTAGAGAATTACTTTCGATATGCCGCCGACGCGCGCGGGCCGCAGGGAAAAGCTCGCACTCATGAACACCATCGCCGCGAACAGGGCCGGCAGCGCCAGCAACGTATAGAGATATAGCTGATAACGCACAGCAGAAAACCCGGCAGCGCGGGCCGCCTGAATGAAGCCCGGCAGATCCCAGAAAGAGAGCGTGTCGGGCGAGGCGAAGCTTTCCTGAATGCGTTCCGGCGTCAAGGTCGTGGGCAGGCTATAATTGGCATGGTGCTGCGGCCGGCCATCAGGGCCGCTGACCCAGGCGTTCTTCAAGTGCCACGCGCCGTTCTTCAGGTTGGCGCTCAGGGCATCAATGCGGCCCTCAAAGCTGTCATCGGCGCCATAGAGGAACACGATCACGTCATCCAGCCGCACGCCCTGGTCGGATACGCGCAAAGCATGGATCACCGATTGGTGCTGCCGGTCACCTTGCCGCAACCACAGGCCGTTGACCGAGACGGCGAGTTGCGAAGCCTCGCCGCGGATGTACTGGGCTTCCATCGAGGTGAAGCGTGACAGCAGCATGGCCGAAAACGGCGTGAAGGCGACCACGGTGAAGACGCCCAACAGCACGGCTACGCCAAGCGGCGGTGCCAGGAAATCCCAGGCCGAGACCCCGGCTGCGCGTGCCGCCACCAGTTCCTGATTGCGCGAAAGCCGCATGAAGGCGAATACCCCGCCCAGCAGCACGGCGAACGGCAGCAATTTGCGCCCCAGATCGGGCAATTGCAGAAAGCCCATGCCGATCAGCACGCCGGTGGCGATGTTCTTGCCTTGTGCATGGGTCAGAAGATCGACCAGCGCAATGGAATAGGCGAGCACCAGAAACGTCGCGAAGACAAGCAGAATACCGATCAGGTATTGCAGGGCGAGGTAGCGATAGAGCGTCCAGGACCAGCTCATGATATGGCCTCGACGGCACGTTGCATACGGCGCCTCTGGAGCCAGTCTTCGGGGTCGAAACCGGTTAGGACTGCAAGTGCAAGCCCTGCGCCCAGAAGCGGAACAAGGTAAAGCAGAATATTCCAGAACGGATGATTGGCGGCAAAGCCCTGCAAGCCGTAACCGGCGATCCGCAAGCCGACGGCAAAGAGGGCTGCAGCCGCGATGCGCAAGGCGTGGCTGCCGCGCACCCGGCTGCCGCGTGTGGCCGCGGCCAGCGCGATCAGTGCAAAGGTTATACAGTAGAGCGGTGCTGCAAGCCGGTTGTGGCCTTCGGCAAGATAGATATCGCGGACGCGATCGGTCAGCTTTGCGTGCGTCTGCGGCCAGAACAACTCGCCCAGATAGCGTTCGCTGGCAGCGCGCTCTGTATAATGTTGCGGGCTGGCAAATTGATCGAGGTCGAAGACATAACGCTGAAATTTCAGGGTGGAAAGCTGTGCGCCGTTTGCCTGACTTTGCTGGATGGTGCCATTGACCATGATCAGACGTGCACCGTCCGGGGTTTGTGCCAATTGGCCCGATTGCGCCAGATAGGTGATGGGCTGCTTTGCGTTGCGGTTGTCATGCACCAGAACGCCGCGAATCTCACCGCTGGAAGTCAGATCGCGGATAAACACGGTCAGGCCGGGAACCGGCGTATTGAATTCGCCGGGATTCAGAACCGCGGTGCCGATATCGGCCCGGATATCGAGCAGCTTGTCTTTCATCATCCGCTGGCCCAGCGGCATCAGGTAGAGCGAACACAGATAGGTGATCGCCATCACGATCAGCCCGGCGGCGAACACCGGCACGGCAAGCTGGCGTGGGCTGTAGCCGCTGGCCCACATGACGGTCATTTCACTGTCGGACTGGAGCCGGGAAAGCGCATAAAGTGCGCCCGCGAAGAATGCGATCGGCAGCAGGATCATCAGGAGGCTGGGCAGCAGCAGGGCCGTCAGATAGAGAAATGTCGCTGCCGACTGGCCGCGATTGATCACCAAGTCGAGCAGCCGCAACGACTGTGTCAACCAGATCACACAAGTCATCAGAACGGCGAACAACGCCACCGGCGCCGCAAGCTGTTTGAGGACATATTTGGACAGACGCGGCATTTCCCGTCCGGTTTGGCGGTGGGGCCTTGCGCCCTTTCGCCCCTTTTGCGATTCGCCCTAAACTAGCATTCCCCGATGGCCGCCGGGCAATTCGGAACCCCGCCCGTCAAGGCCTGCATGTCTCACGCCTTCATCCTCATTGGAGAGCACAGATGCAATTGAATTTTGCCGCGACATCCCAAATCGGCTCCGGCCCGGCCGGTTCAGGCGCCTTGGTCGTGGGTGTGGGCGAAGGTGGCGTGATGACGCAATCGGCCGCAAGGGCGGACAAGGCCTCTGACGGCGCGCTTTCCCGCGCCATGGGGCAGGGCCGGTTTACGGGCAAATCGGGCACCACGCTGGAAATCCTCGCGCCTGCGGGCCTCACCTGGTCCCGCATCGTGCTGGCGGGCCTGGGGGCGCCCGCGGATTTTACCGCTGGCCGGGTGGAACAACTGGCGGCTACCGTCACGGGAAAACTTCTCGATTCCGGAGAGCGTACTGCCACACTTCAGATTGAGCCACCGGGCGGTGCAACGGCCATACGCGGTGCGCGGCTGGCGGCGCATCTGGCGTTTGGAGCACGGCTGGCCAGTTACCGCTTCGATTCCTATCGTCGCAAAAGCGCGCAGGAGCATAAGCCCAGCCTGGAAAAGGTAACGGTTGCGACCGGGGATCGCGTAGCGGCCGAACGGGCCTGGCAGCCGCTGAAGGCTGTTGCCGACGGCGTGTTCCTTGCCCGCGATCTGGTGAACGAGCCCCCCAATGTGCTGTCGCCCACAGAGTTCGCCCGGCGCGCCAAGGCACTTTCCCGCCATGGCCTGAAGGTGGAGGTGCTGGACGAGGCGGCGATGAAGAAGCTCGGCATGAATGCGCTTCTGGGCGTGGGGCAGGGCAGTGCGCGCGAAAGTCATGTCGTGGTCCTGCAATGGAACGGCGCCAAATCGGGCGCGAAGGCCAAGGGGCGTGCCCCTGTTGCGCTGGTCGGCAAGGGCGTCTGTTTCGATTCCGGCGGGCTGTCGCTGAAGACGGGCGCCGGCATGATGGGCATGAAAGGCGATATGGGCGGAGCTGCCGCGGTCACCGGCACCATGCTGGCATTGGCGGCGCGCAAGGCCCGCGTCAACGCGGTAGGTGTCATCGGCCTTGTGGAGAACATGCCCGGCAGCAATGCCCAGCGCCCCGACGATGTGGTGGAATCCATGTCCGGTCAGACGATCGAAGTGTTGAATACCGATGCCGAAGGCCGCCTCGTTCTGGCCGATGTGCTGTGGTACACGCAGACGCGCTTTGCGCCGCGCTGCGTGATCGATCTGGCGACATTGACCGGTTCGATCATGGCTTCGCTGGGGCGCGAATATGCCGGCCTGTTTGCCAATGACGAGACATTGGCCGCAAGGCTGATCGCCGCCGGTGAAGAGGCGGGGGAGCCGGTCTGGCGGTTTCCGATGGGGGCCGGTTACGACAAGCTGATCAAATCCAAAATTGCCGACATGAAGAATATCGGCGGGCCGCTGGCCGGTGCCATCGTTGCCGCTCAATTCCTGAAGCGTTTCATCGCGGATGATACTGTCTGGGCGCATCTCGATATTGCGGGCGTTGCCTGGCAGGACAGCGATTCCCGCCCACTCACACCCGGTTGGGCCACGGGTTGGGGGATACGGGTCCTCAACCGGCTGATCGCCGCGCATTACGAAAAATAACGTGGCAGAGGTTCTGTTCTATCATCTGGAACGGCGCACGCTGGATGACGTGCTGCCCGGCCTCGTCGACAAATCGTTAAAGCGCAATTGGCGTGTGCTGATCCGCACCGAATCCGCCGATCGCGCAGCCGCTATCGATTCACTGCTGTGGACCTATTCCGAACAGAGCTTTCTGCCGCATGCGCAATTGGGCGATGGCGAAAGCGCCCGCCAGCCGGTGTTGATCAGCGTGGAAGAAGAAAACATCAACCATGCACAAATTCTGTTCCTGGTCGGTGGCGCCACGCTTTCGAGTTGGGAGACCGGGCCCGGTCTTGAACGTATTGTGCTGCTGTTCGATGGCCGCGATGGCGATGCCGTGGCAACTGCGCGGGCAGGTTGGCGCACGGCGAAAGAAGCAGGCCACGACGTGACATATTGGAAAGAAACGCCGGGCGGCAAATGGGAAAAGCAGGGCTGACCTTGTTCCGGAGCACCTCGATTGTTAGATGGTGCTGCAGATTATGCCGTGAGGTTTGGTGAACGAATATTTCTACCTGCTGGCGCCCATTGTGCTTCAGATCGTCTTTGTCGTTCATGCGATCAAGACCGGGCGCTCCTTCATCTGGGTTTTTGCCATCGTCTTTCTGCCTCTTCTGGGTTCGCTTGCCTATTTCGCGGTGGAAATTGTGCCGGATTTGTTTCGCAGTCAGGGGGCACAGCGTTTCCGCACGCAGGCCGCGGCCATGGCAGATCCCAATCGCAGCTTCCGCGAAGCAAAGCGTGCCGTGGAGATGACGGGATCGATCGACGCCAAGCGCGCGCTTGCGGAAGAATATCTCCGTCGCGGGCGGTATGACGATGCCATCGCGCTTTATCGCGAAGCCCTAAGCGGTCAGTTTCATGACGATCCTGCGTTGCTGATGGGGCTGGCGCGGGCGCAATTCCTTCATGGCGATGGTGCCGCTGCGCAGGCCGCGCTCGATACGTTGCAAGCCGCCGACCCCAGTTTTATCTCGCACGATGCGCACCTCATCTATGCCCGCGCGCTGGAGCTTCAAGGCAAAGATGAAGAGGCGCTGGGCGAGTATGCCCGTCTCATACCCTATTATCCGGGGGAAGAGGCGCGCGCCCGCTATGGCCTGCTGCTGCAAAAGACCGGTCATGCGGCGGACGCGCAAGCGCAGTTCGGTGAGATTCTCAAATCGCTTGACGGTGCACCGTCGCATTATCGCGCCCGTCAGCGCGAGTGGAGCGAGATCGCGCGCCGCCAATTCCGTGGCTGATGGCCTGGCTACGCGTTCAGTTGCTCAATCCTCCGCAGCCAGTGCGGATTCGTAATCTTCAGAGAATTTGATCCAGCGGTCTTCCGCCGCTTTCAGCTTGCGTGCCGCTTCGGCCCTTTTTTTTGCCACAGCATTGCCCTTGGCGGGATTCTGCGCGAACAGCAGCGGATCCGAAAGCGTCGTATCATATTTGCGAATCTCCGCGTTCAGGGCCTCCACCTGCCGTTCCTCGCTATCGGATTTTTCCTTCATCGCTTTTAACTGGCGGCGGCGTTCGGCGGCATCGCGCCGCGCCTCGGCTTTGGAGAGTTTGCTTTCCTCGCTATCGCCGGTCTCCCTCGGGGCGTCGTTGGAAAGCAGGAATTTGCGATAATCTTCAAGATCGCCGTCGAACGGCGCCACGGTGCCATTCGCGACCAGATAAAGCCGATCCGCTGTCGATTCGATCAGGCGGCGGTCGTGGCTGACGAGAACCACGGCGCCTTCGTAATCGTTGAGGGCAGAAAGAAGCTCTCCGCGCGCATCAATATCGAGGTGGTTGGTCGGCTCGTCCAAAATCAGAAGATTGGGCTTGTCGAGCGTCGCCAGTGCCAGCATCAGCCGCGCCCGCTCGCCACCGGAGAGTTTCGCGACATTCGTCCGCTGTTTATCGGCAGAGAAGCCGAAGCCACCCAGTTGGGTACGCAATTGCTGTTCGCTCAGCTTCGGCCGCAAGCGGGCCAGTGTGGTGATCGGCGTGACCGTACCGTCCAGTTCTTCAAGCTGATGCTGGGCGAAATAGCCGGGTACCAGCTTGCGCGCCCGTACCATTTCGCCGCTCATCGGCGTCAGTTTCTGCACCAGCAATTTTGCCAGGGTCGATTTGCCGTTGCCGTTCTTGCCCAGAAGCGCGATGCGGTCGTCAGGGTCGAACCGCATGGTCACATTGGAAAGGACAGGCTTTCCCGGTTCATAGCCGACGGCGATCCGGTCCATGGTGATCAGCGGCGGGCTCGCTTCCTCGCATTGCGGGATACGGATGGGCGCGATGTGTTCGTCCAGCGGCACATCGGCGAATTTCAGTTTCGCGATCATTTTCACGCGCGCCTGTGCCTGCTTTGCCTTGTTCTTTTTGTAGCGGAAGCGGTCGACGAAGGCCTGCATATGGGCGCGCGCTGCTTCCTGCTTCTTGTTGAAGGCAAGGTCGTTGGCGCGCTTTTGGGCGCGAACTTCGGCAAAGGTGTCGTAATTGCCGGAGTAAAGCGTCAGCTTGCCGTGTTCGAGGTGCAGGATGAATTCGGCCGCCGTGTTCAGCAGATCGCGATCATGGCTGATGATCAGAACCGTACCGCGATAGCGTTTCAGGAAGTCCTCAAGCCACAGCACCCCTTCAAGGTCGAGGTAGTTGGTAGGCTCGTCCAGAAGAAGCAGATCAGGGGCGGCAAAGAGAACCGCAGCGAGCGCCACGCGCATCCGCCAGCCGCCGGAAAATTCCGAACAGGGGCGCAATTGGTCCGCCGCCGGAAAACCCAGTCCCGCCAGAATGGCGGCGGCGCGCGCGGGCGCGGAATAGGCATCGATCGCTTCCAGCCGCGCGTGGATTTCGCCCAGCCGGTGCGGGTCAGTGCTGCTTTCGCTTTCGGCCAGCAGGTCCGCCCGCTCGGTATCGGCGGCCAGGACTGTGTCCAGAAGGCTGGTCGGCCCGGCCGGGGCTTCCTGCGCCACCGCGCCGAGCCTGGCCTGGGCCGGCAGGGTGATATCGCCGCCGTCGCTACCGATTTCGCCCTGGATTAGCTTGAACAGGGTGGTCTTGCCGGCGCCGTTACGCCCCACGAGCCCGACGCGACGCCCTTCGGGCAGGCGTGCGCTGGCGCCTTTCAGGATGTCGCGCCCGGCAATGCGATAGGTCAGGTTTTCGATTACCAGCATGATGGCACCAGCATGATGGGGGGCTTTTAAGGCAGGTGCGGCGGAAAAGCGACGCCTGTCCGCCCGCTTGCGCGGCCGCAAACCGCACGGTTATAAGGCGCCCTTCCCGCACCGAACGGAGTTCACGTCATGGCTGTCGAGCGCACGCTTTCCATCATCAAACCCGACGCGACGCGCCGGAATATCACTGGCGAAATCGTGGCCCGGTTCGAAAAGGCCGGTCTGCGGGTGGTCGGCCAGCGCCGCACCCGCCTCTCCAAGGCACAGGCCGAGGCGTTTTATGCCGTCCACCGGGAACGGCCCTTCTTCAACAGCCTGGTCGAATTCATGACCTCGGGCCCGGTTGTGGTGCAGGTGCTGGAAGGTGAAAATGCCATCGCCCGGAACCGTGAAGTGATGGGGGCAACCGATCCGGCCAAGGCCGCGCCCGGCACCATCCGCAAGGATTTCGCCGAATCGATCGAGGCCAACTCGGTCCATGGCTCGGATGCGCCGGAAACCGCGGCCAACGAGATTCGCTTCTTCTTCAGCGATCTCGATATTCATCCCTGATCCGCGCTAGCCTTGCCGGAAACGGGAGGCGCATATGCAAGGCAAGACGGTTGTCATCACCGGGGCGACTTCCGGTATTGGTGAGGTGGCAGCGGTCGCACTTGCGCGGGCCGGCGCGCGTATCGTCATGGTGGCGCGCGATGCCGCCCGTGCTGACGTCACGATGGCCAGACTTGCCGGGCAGGGTCATACGGTTCATCTGGCCGACCTGTCACGCCTTTCCGAAATGAAGCGGGTTGCCGCGGAGATTGCCGCCCGTGAAACGCGGATCGATGTGCTGATCAACAATGCGGGGGCCTTGTTCAATACAAGAGAGGTGACGGAGGACGGTCTCGAAAAGACTTTCGCCACCAATCATCTTGCCTATTTCGTGATGACGGCGCTGCTGCTTCCCCGGCTGAAGGCCACACCGGGCGCACGCATTGTGTCCACCGCGTCCGACGCACACAGGGGCGCGAAGCTCGACTTCACTGATCTGCAATCGGCGCGCCGGTATTCCGGCTTCTCGGTTTATGGGCGAAGCAAGTTGATGAACATCCTCTTTACCCGCGAGCTGGCGCGCAGGTTGGATGGTTCCGGTGTCACCGCCAATTGTCTGCACCCGGGCTTTGTCGCCACACGGTTCGGCGACCGGTCGGGCGGCATCATGTCCGTCGCAATCCGTATGGCCAAACCGTTCGCCGGGCTTTCGCCGGAAAAGGGTGCCGAGACCATTATTCATCTCGCATCCTCGCCCGATGTGGCCAATGTTAGTGGACAGTATTTCTACAAACGCAAAATCGTCACGCCGACTGCGGAGGCACAGGACGACGAATCTGCAAAGCGGTTATGGGATGAGACGGCGAAAATTGCGGGGCTCGATATTTAAGCGGCGGCGAAAACCGCGCGGCCGCCTTCCAGTCTGACCTTGCCTTCCGCCACCAACCGTAACGCTGCCGGATAGAGTTTGTGCTCTTCCACCAATATGCGTGCCGCCAGCGTGTCGGCCGTATCGTCTGGCAGCACAGGCACCGCAGCCTGGGCGATGATTGGCCCGGAATCGAGTTCGGGCACGATGAAATGCACCGTGCAGCCCGAGATTTTTACGCCCGCATCAATCGCCTGTTGCTGCACGTGAGTGCCTTTGAAGGCCGGTAGTAATGAGGGGTGGATGTTGAGTAGCTTGCCTTCCCAAGCCGTTGGGAACCAATACGAGTGGATGCGCATGAAGCCCGCTTCGCAGACCAGATCAATGTTTGCTTCGCGCAATGCCGCGTCAATGGCGCGGTCGAAGGCTTCACGGCTGTCAAAATTCCGATGCGATATGGCGCAAGTGGCAATCCCCGCCTTTTGGGCGATGGCGAGGCCGGCGGCATCTTCCCGATTGGAAAGCACTAGAGCGATCTCGGCGGGAAACTCGGGGGCCGATGCAGCCGCGATCAGCGCGGACAAATTGCTGCCCCGCCCCGAAATCAGCACGGCGGTACGCTTGCGCCTCATGATGCCCATGTGCCGCGGTAGCGCACGGTTGCTTCTTTGCCCGCGCCGCTGACAAGGCGGCCGATCTCAGTCGCGGTCTCGCCCGCGGCGGCGAAAGCAGCAATGACGTCATCCGCCTTTTCTGGCTCTGCAATGACGATCAACCCAATCCCGCAATTGAAGGTGCGCAGCATTTCGGGCCCTGCGATTCCCGAACTGCTGGCGAGCCAGCCGAACACCGGCGATGGCACCCAGGAACCAAGGTCGATTTCGGCATCCAGCCCGTCAGGCAGCACCCGTGGCAGGTTTTCCGTAATGCCGCCGCCGGTGATGTGGGCGAGCCCTTTGATGCCCCCCTGGCGAATGGCCGAAAGCGCGCTTTTCACATAAAGGCGCGTGGGCGTGAGAAGCGCTTCCCCGAGGCGACGGTCTGGCGCAAAGGGCGCGCGCGCGTCGTAGGGCAGGCCGGTTTGCTCTACCACCCGGCGTACCAATGAGAAGCCATTGGAGTGTACGCCGGAAGAGGCAATACCGATTACCGCATCGCCTTCGCGCATTTCGGTTGTGCGCGGCAGAGTGGCACCGCGTTCCACGGCGCCAACCGCAAAGCCCGCCAGATCGAAATCGCCTTTGTTGTAAAGGCCGGGCATTTCCGCCGTCTCGCCGCCGATCAGGGCGCAGCCACTATCCCGGCAGGCGCGTGCAATGCCCTCCACCACAGTGGCGGCGGCCTCCACATCCAGCTTTCCCGTCGCGTAGTAGTCCAGAAAGAAGAGGGGCTCCGCACCTTGCACCACGATGTCGTTGACGCACATCGCCACCAGATCCTGTCCGATGCCGGTGTAAATCCCGGTGTCGATGGCAATCTTCAGCTTGGTTCCCACCCCGTCGGTGGAAGCGACCAGGACCGGGTCGGAAAAGCCCGCCGCTTTTAGATCGAACAGCCCGCCAAAGCCGCCCAGATCGGCATCGGCCCCCGGCCGTTTGGTGGCGCGCGCAGCCGGCTTGATGCGGGTCACCAACGCCTCGCCAGCATCGATGTCGACGCCCGCATCGCGGTAAGTCAGGCCGTTCTTCCGCGGGGTTGTCATGGAGGCTCGCGAGCGCGGGTTTTCGGCCCCCTCGTTAAAGCAGGTAGCGCCAAACGCCAAGGCCGCAAAGGCGGTATCGGCCTTGTGCGGCCCCCAATCCGTCATAATTCATGGGATAAGTGGGCTTCATGGCCGGTGGGTAGACGGCACTTGAGATGCCTTGGCGTCGTGGCCGGCCATGTCTTTCGCGCCACGGGCGCGCGCCCTATAATCGCGTGGGCAACAAAGGTTCGTTATGCGCGCATTTCTTTTCGCTCTATTTGCTTGTGTTCTGTCCTTGCCGCTTGCGGCCCACGCGGCCGATAGCGTGTTCACCGTCAAGGATGTTCCGGTCGATGCCAGTGCCGCAGCCGCGGTGGAGGCGCAGACCATTGCGATCAACAACGGGCAATCCAAGGCATGGGACATGCTTTACCGGCGCCTGACCCGGCAGGAGGATTGGACACGCCAGCCGCAACTTGATCATCGGGGCCTGCAGCACCTGATCCGCACCTATTCGGTGAGCGATGAGCGGCGGTCGACGACGCGCTACGTTGCCAAGGTGACCTATGTGTTCAGCCAGGCCGCCGTTACCCGCCTGCTGCGGGGCAATGGCATTCCCTATGTGGACAACAAGGCCCGCCGTGTTCTGGTGGTGCCAATGGCGCCGAAATATCAGCCCAACGCGGTGTGGACGCAGGTATGGCGCGATCCCCGTTTTGCCAGTGGCATCGTACCGCTTGTCGCACCGACGTCTGATCCTGCGGACGAGGCTGCGCTTTCCACGGTTACGATGGAGAATGCGTCGCTTGCGGAGCTTGCGCCGGTGATGGCGCGGTCGCGCGCTTCCGACGCCGTGCTGGTACAGCTTGCATCCGGTGCGCCCGGGCAGGCGCAGGTGTTCCTCCGCCGTTTGGGGCCAGGCGATCCGTTGCCTAGCCCGGTCACGGTGCGGATACCGGCCGGTTCGCATAGCGCTGCCCTTGCCGCGGTGGCCGATGCAACGGCCGCAGCCATCGCCAATGGCTGGAAAGATATGGCGGCTGTGGACTACAGCCAGCGTTCGACCATCACGGCCGATACGACGTTTTCCTCAGTTGCCGACTGGGCACGGTTTTTGAAAACCCTTACAGGGAATTCCCGCGTTGTTGGCGTCGATACGCTCGGCTTTACTGCCAATGCCGCTCGCCTCAACATTGCTTTCGTGGGCACCGTCAATCAGTTGCGTTCGGCATTGGCCGACGCCGGGCTCGATATGCATCAGCGTGGCGATGGATGGTTGATCGCGCCCAATCCGGTGGAGTGAGATGCGGCTGGCGCGGCACATTCCCAATCTGCTTACCGTGCTCAGGCTGGCGGCCGCGCCATTGACGGCATATCTGCTGTTGGAAGGACGTTTTACGATTGCGTTCGCCGTGTTTGCTTTTGCAGCCCTGACCGATGCGGCTGACGGCTATCTGGCCAAGCGCTTCAATGTCCGCACCCGCTTTGGCGTTTATCTCGATCCGGCAGCCGACAAATTGCTGATGCTGATATCGTTTGTCGTGCTCACCGCGATTTCCATCGTCCCCCTTTGGCTTACGGCTCTGGTGGTCACCCGCGACGCCGCCATCATCGGCGCTGTGCTGGTGGCCAAATATTTCGGCCTGCCACTCGACATACAGCCGCAACCGCTCGGCAAGGCCTGCACCTTCGTGCAAGTCAGTTACGTCACACTGATGTTGCTATCGCTGATGCTGAATGTGGATCCGGGGCTGCTGGGCTATGGCGCGGCCGTTGTCACAGCGATGCTCACACTGGCTTCCGGTCTTTCGTATGGCCATGTCTGGGTCCGCGCCCTGTTTCTGCGCCACAGCCGCCCGGCGTGATCCCCCATGGTCCGGCCTTCGCAATTGACCCTGCCGTGGGAGCCCGGTTCGGCGCTGGGCCGTGCAGACTTTATCGTCGGGTTGGGAAACGCTGCCGCCGTCCGCTTCGTCGATTCCTGGCCGGACTGGCCTGGGCCCGCAGCCCTGTTCGGCCCTTCAGGCTGTGGCAAGAGCCATCTGGTCCAGGCCTGGGCGGCTGCGGCCGGGGCAGCTGTGTTTGCGGCCAGCACCCTCGATCAGGACGGGATTGCGGCACTTGATCCGGCCCGCCCCGTGGCGGTGGAAGACGTGGAGCGGGCGCCCCCGGGCGAAGGGCGCGACCGCGCGCTTTTTGCGTTGTTTGAACGGGGTACGCCGTTCCTGCTGACGGGCAGGGCGCCGCCACCGGAATGGCCCTTTGCGCTGCCCGACCTCGGTTCCCGGTTTGCCGCGTTGATTGGCCTTCCGCTCTGGGCGCCCGACGATGCCCTGTTGGCGGCGCTTGCCCGCAAGCTCTTCACCGACCGTCAACTGGCGGTGCCCGATGCTGTGATCATGCGGATGGTCACCTCGCTCGAACGGGCGCCGGGCGCCATAAGGGAGTTTGTTGCCATGGCGGATGCCAGGGCGCTGGCCGAAAAGCGCCCGGTCAATACCGGCCTGATCCGGCAGTTGCTTGAGGAAGCGGGCACATCGTCATGAGGCTTTTGCGCTTCGCGGTCATAACGGGGGATAATGGCAGCGCGGGCTTTTTTGTTCCGCTTTGGTGAGATGGATATGGCCGAGCCGAAAATCGAATTTGCAGAAGCCAAGGCGGTGCTGAAGGCGCCCGCGCTGGCGATTGCGGCGGATCAGGACGGCCAACCCGATCTGGCTGCGATCGCGGCCCGCCCCGGCCGGTTCATGAACCGGGAGCTATCGTGGCTTGCCTTCAACGAACGGGTGCTGGCCGAGGCACGGAACCCCCGCCACCCCTTGCTGGAGCGGCTGCGCTTTCTTTCCATCTCTGCATCCAACCTCGATGAATTCTATATGGTCCGCGTTGCCGGGCTGAAGGGCATGGTGCATGCGGGTGTTACCACGCCCAGCGCCGATGGCATGACGCCGGCCCAGCAGGTTGAGGCGATTGAGGCGCGTGCCGGCCAGTTGATTGCGGACCAGCAGAATATCTGGCGGGCCCTGCGCACCGAAATGCGTGCGGCGGGCATTGTGGTGGTTGAACCCGATGAACTGGACAGCGTTGACCGGTCTGCGCTGGAAGATCATTTCCGCGACCGGATTTTTCCGGTTCTGACACCCTTGGCGATCGATCCGGCGCACCCCTTCCCTTTCATTCCCAATCTCGGCTTTGCAATGGCGCTGACGTTAACGCGCCCGCGAGACGGCAAGGCCGTGACGGCGCTGCTGCCGATCCCGTCGCAATTGCAGCGTTTCGTGCGGTTGCCGGATCACGATCTAGGCGCGCGCTTCCTGCCGCTGGAAGCGGTGATCGGGCTCTTCCTCGATCAGCTTTTCCCCAATCACCGGATTGAAGGCGTGGGCCTTTTCCGGATTGTGCGCGACAGCGACATCGAAATCGAGGAGGAGGCGGAGGATCTCGTCCTCCTGTTCGAATCGCTTCTGAAGCGGCGGCGGCGCGGCTCGGTTATTCATATGAAATGCAGCACGTCGATGCCGGATGGCTTGCGCGACTTCATTGCCGATCAACTCGATCTTTCGGGTGCTGAACTACAGTTTCAGGATATGCTGGGCCTTTCCGATCTGACCCAGCTTATTCTGGATGAGCGGCGCGATCTGCAATTCGCGCCCTACAACGCCCGCTTCCCGGAACGCATCCGCGATCATGGCGGCGATTGCTTTGCCGCTATCCGTGCCAAGGACATCATCGTTCATCATCCTTACGAAAGCTTCGATGTGGTGGTGCAGTTCCTGCGTCAGGCCGCCGCCGACCCCGGTGTGGTTGCGATCAAGCAGACGCTCTATCGCACATCGCAGGATTCGCCCATCGTCAAGGCGCTGATCGGTGCTGCGGAAGCCGGCAAGTCGGTTACGGCGCTTGTGGAGTTGAAAGCCCGCTTTGACGAGGCCGCCAACATCAAATGGGCCCGCGATCTGGAGCGGGCGGGTGTTCAGGTGGTGTATGGCTTCATCGAACTGAAGACGCACGCCAAGGTCAGCATGGTGGTGCGCCGTGAGGGCCGCACGCTGCGGACCTATGTGCATTTCGGTACCGGCAACTATCATCCCATCACGGCCAAGATTTACAGCGACCTCTCGCTGTTCAGTGCCGATCCGGCGTTGGGGCGCGACGCGGCAAAGCTGTTCAATTTCATCACCGGCTATGCCGAACCCACGGGACTTGAGAAGATCGCAATCTCCCCGCTCAATCTGCGCAGGCACCTGGTCCACCGCATTGCGGAGGAGATTGTGCATGCCCGTGCCGGCCGTCCGGCCGCGATCTGGGCCAAGCTCAATTCGCTGGTCGATTCCGAGATCATCGACTGGCTGTACAAGGCTTCCTGCGAAGGGGTGCGGATCGAGTTGGTTGTGCGCGGTATCTGCTGTCTGCGTCCCGGTGTGCCCGGCCTTTCCGAGAACATCCGGGTCAGGAGCATTGTCGGCCGCTTCCTGGAACATGGGCGGATCGTTTGTTTCGGCGCGGGGCACGGCCTGCCGTCGCCCAAATCGCGGATTTATATTTCTTCCGCGGACTGGATGCCGCGCAATCTGGACCGGCGTGTGGAGGCTCTGGTTCCCATTGAGAACCCGACCGTGCATCAGCAGGTTCAGGATCAGATCATGGTTGCGCTTCTGAAGGATCAGGCGCAAAGCTGGCACATGCATGCAGATGGCAGTTACGTGCGCGATCCGGCCAGCGATAGCCCAGACGGGTTTTCCGCCCATACCTATTTCATGACCAATCCATCGCTTTCGGGGCGTGGCCGCGCCCTCAAGATCGACCAGCCGCGTTCGGTTACGATCGCGACCCGGCGCGACTGATCCGTGGCAGCCGGTTCCACCGTATCCCAGGCTTCTTCGAAGGCATTGCCGCGCGGCCAGGTTTCGCGTCCCGATCAGGTGGCGATTGTCGATATCGGCTCGAACTCGGTGCGGCTTGTCATCTACGAATCGTTCTCGCGCGCGCCCGCGACCGTCCACAATGAAAAGGTCATCTGTGCCATCGGCCGCAATATGGTGACCACCGGCCGCCTGCATGAAGAGGGCATGGCCCTGGCGCTGGAGGCGCTTGCCCGCTTCCGGCTGATGGCCGATGCCCTTTCGGTTTCCCATCGCGAGGCTGTTGCCACGGCGGCGGCGCGCGATGCGCAGAATGGGCCGGAGTTTATCCGCCAGGCCGAAAGCATCTGGGGAACGCCGATCCGTGTGCTCTCCGGCCATGAGGAAGCGCGTCTTGCCGCGGAAGGCGTGCTGTCGGGTACGCCCGATGCCGATGGTCTGGTGGCCGATCTGGGTGGCGGCAGTCTTGACATGGTGACGGTGCGCGGCGGGGAGACGGGGGCCGCGCAGACTTTGCCCTTTGGGCCTTTGCGTTTGATGGATTTGTCGAAGAACGATCCCGCCAAGGCGCGCAAGCTGGTGGATAATGGGCTCGGCAATATCGTGGAGCTTGGCGACCTTTCCAATCGCTCGCTCTATGCGGTGGGTGGTATCTGGCGCAGTTTCGCCCGCCTCGAAATGGAAGAAAGCGGCTATCCGCTGCATGTGCTGCACCATTATGTCATTCCGCGTGCCCGCGCACTCCGCCTGTGCAAGGTGGTGTCGCAGCTTTCGCGCAAATCGCTGGAGCGGATGAAGATCATTTCGCGGCGCCGCGCCGAGGCGCTGCCCTATGGCGCCGTGGTGCTGGAGCGGTTGCTGCTCAGGAGCAATCTGAAAGACGTGGTGGTGTCCGCCTATGGTTTGCGTGAAGGGCTGCTGCATGCGGGTCTGCCTGCGGAGGAGCGGCGCAAGGATCCGCTGATCGAATTCGCCGCCGCGATGAACGGGCGGCAGGCCCGCGCGCCGTCCCATGCCGATGAGATGATGCAATGGGCCGACCCGTTGTTTGCAGACGATACCGATGGTCTCAGGCGGGTGCGGCAGGCCGCGTTCCTCTTTTCCGATATCGGCTGGCGCCGCCACCCCGATGAGCGGGCCTATGGCGCCTTCAACCAGGTGCTGACCGCCCCGTTCGGCGGCGCCGATCACCGCGACCGCGCCCTGATCGCCACCGCGGTTTATTACCGCTATTCGGGCGATGAGGATTTTCCGCGGGAACTGAAGCGGGCCGGGCTTCTGGCGCCGGCGGACGAGAAACATGCGCACCGCCTGGGCTTGGCGGCGCGGCTGGCCTTTGCCCTTTCGGCCTCCGCACCTGCGGAACTGGCGCAATACCGGCTGAAGCTGACCCCGGCCAAGATTGTTGTGGAGGTGCCGGGCAGGCGGCGCACCATTGCCGCCGAAGGTGTGCAGAAGCGGCTGGGGGCGCTGGCCGAAAGTTTCGGCCGCCGGGGCGAAATCCTGATAGGATAAAGCGGCTTAGCCCGCCCTATGCCATCATTCTTGCTTTCACAGGGGTGAAGGCGCTTTAAGTGGTGGCGCGGGCCGCAACATTTGCCTAAACCGCCCTTTGCGGGCGGGAATGGCGAAGGAGAGTACCGATGGGTGCGTTGAGCATCTGGCACATTCTGATACTGGCTGGTGTTGCCGTTCTGTTGTTCGGCGGCCGCGGCAAGATTTCCGACCTGATGGGCGACGTGGCCAAGGGCATCAAAAGCTTCCGTCAGGGGCTGGCCGATGAAGACAATCCGCGCCCGCTGCCGGACCGGCGCGATGAAAAGGATACGTCCGGGCATTGAGGCATGAGATGCGTGCCCGCCAACCCCAAGCCGGCTTCTGCCCGCCGTGTTCGATCTGAGCTGGAGTGAAATTCTTGTCGTCCTGATCGTGGCCCTGGTGGTGGTGGGCCCGAAGGATTTGCCGCGCCTGATGCACACGATGGGCCGCTGGATGGGCAAGGCCCGCAACATGGCGAATGAATTCCGCAAAAGCTTCGACGAGATGGCGCGGCAGGCGGAACTGGACGAACTGCGCAAGGAGATCGCGGCCCTGCGGGCCGAACGCCCGCTCTCCGATCTCGACCGGCCGGTGGAACATGGCATTGCACCGGCGAACAGCCCCGATCCGAAGCTGGACGATCCCGAAGTGATGGCGGAAGGCACCGGTGAGATGGATGCCAACCAGATGGATGCCAACGAGGTGGATGTCCATGAACCCGATGCCGGTGCGGAGAACACGCCGCCGCCGGATGACGATCCTGTGGACAGCAACCCGGCGCCGGTGGTGCGGCCATGATCGCGCCCACCCAGGATGACGAAGTGGCGATGGATGCAACGCGCGCGCCGTTGATGGATCATCTGATCGAACTGCGCAAACGGCTGATCTGGTCGATCATCACGTTTATCGTCTGCTTCCTGATCAGCTTCGTTTTCGCCAAGCCGATCTATGGTTTCCTGACCCAGCCCCTGGCGGCGGCGCTGCAGGGGCAGCCGAACGATCATCTGATCTATACCGCGCTGTACGAGACCTTTTTCACCTATGTGAAGGTCGGCATGTTTGCGGGCCTTTGCCTCGCATTCCCGATCATTGCCGCGCAGATCTGGCTGTTCGTGGCGCCCGGCCTCTACAAACAGGAGCGCCGCGCCTTCCTGCCGTTTCTGATTGCCTCGCCCATTCTGTTCATTGTGGGGGCGTCGTTCGTTTTCTTCATCATGCTGCCGTTCGCGATTCACTTTTTCGTCGGTTACGAAACGCCGGGGGGCGCGGGCACGCTTGGCATTCAGCTTCAGGCCAAGGTCAGCGAATATCTCGATTTCGTGATGACCTTGATCGTAGCCTTCGGGTTGACGTTTCAAATGCCGGTGCTGATCACATTGCTGGGGCGCGTCGGCCTCGTGACCAGTGCCCAGCTTCGCAGCGTGCAGCGTTATGCGATCGTCGGCATTTTCGCACTGGCCGCGCTTTTCACCCCGCCCGATGTGATTTCGATGCTGAGCCTCGCGGTGCCGCTGGTCGCGCTGTACGAAATTTCCATCTGGTGCGTGAAGCTGATCGAGCGTAACCGGGCCAGGGCGGCAGCGGCGGCATCCTCCGCTTCCACATAAATCCCGATACAGAACGGGCTTTCGCGCGGGGGCCCCATGGTGGCGGATCCCGCGGCGAAAGCCCGGTGCTGGCGGTGTGCCGTTGGCCGGTACGGGCCGGGAGGTCAGTCCCGGCCGTACACGCCATTGGCCACCGTCCTCGGGCTTTGCCGGCTCGCCCCCTTGCTGGCTGTCTCTTGGCAGGGATGGGCAGGTAAGGGGAGCGGGAGCAACGGAGGCACGCGCGTTTGCCTCCTGACCCTGTATGGCCGCGCGGTAGGTTCGGATGGGGACTTTGAGGGGCATTGGGGGTTCTCCTGACGAAAGACTATATACCCATCATCTATAGGATTACAAGTCTATCAGGAAAATAAACATAGGTCGGGTTACTGCCTGTCATTGTCATGGCCCGCCACCCCGGTCCGCGCGCGGGCGCGGCCGAAGTATAAACTCCATGCGGGCCATCCAGGTGACACCGCATCTCTGTCCACAGGACTGGCTCGCGTCTTCTCCGGCGAGAGCGTTCCCGGCTTCAACTGGGTGGCCCGCACTCCGGCGGGCCATGACAGGGGGAGCAAAGGGGATGTGTTGCCGCAACATTCCCCCTCCCGATCCGCTGAGCGCGGATCGACCTCCCCCGTAACCACGGGGGAGGAGAAGGGGTGCTGGAGCGCAGCGAAGGCAGAGGGGGCCGTGTGACTTGGCCGATTGGGCCGTGTTATGGCCGGAGCCGTGTTTCCCCTGAGATTCGCCCGATGAAATTCGTTCAGGCCCAGACGCTCGATACCATTTCGGATTACCGGCTGGAACAGGGCGATGTGCCCTCGCCGCGAACCGGCGACGTGCTGATCAAGGTGGCGGCGTGCGGGGTGGGCTATGTCGATGCGCTGGTGGCGCTGGGCCGTTATCAGGTGAAGCCGCCTCTGCCGTTCACGCCGGGCAGCGAGGTCGGCGGCGTGATTGCGGGGCTGGGCGATGGCGTGACCGGTTTCGCCGTGGGCGACCGCGTGATGGCGAGTGTGCGCGGCGGCTTTGCCGAATATGCGATCGCACCGGCCGCGGCCACGCACAAAATTCCGGACCGCATGGCGTTCGCGCAGGCCGCGGGCTTTCCGATCAATTACGTCACCGCGCTGCACGGGTTGCGCGATCGCGGCGCGGTGCGCGATGGCGAGCGGCTTCTGGTGCTGGGCGCGGCCGGTGGTGTCGGCACCGCCGCCGTGCAGATCGGCAAGATATTGGGCGCAACGGTGATCGCCGCGGCGTCGAGTGCGGAGAAGCGTGACTTCGCCCGCGCACAAGGCGCCGATGAGGGAATCGACACCGCCGCCGAAGGCTGGCGCGAGCGGTTGAAGGCGGTGTGCGGCGGCAAGGGGCCGGATGTCGTGTTCGATCCCGTCTGCGGGCCGCTGTTCGAACCGGCGTTCCGTTCGCTCGTCTGGGGCGGGCGCCATCTGGTGGTGGGCTTTGCCGGTGGGCCGATTCCGGCCCTGCGCGCCAATCTCACCTTGATGAAGGGCGCCGCACTTGTGGGCGTGGATGTGCGGCAGTTTCTGTTGTTCGAGGGCGCGAAGGCCGCCGCCCATATGCGCGAATTGCTGGCGTGGGTGGGGGAGGGGCGGCTTGTCCCGCCAGTGGGGCGGACCTTCGCGCTGGAAGACTATCGCGATGCGCTGGAATTCGCCCTGAGCGGAAAAGGCCTGGGCAAAACGGTTCTGCAGGTGGGGTGAGGAGGGCGATGCAGTCCCCCCTCCGGCGCTTTCGCGCCACCTCCCCCGCAAGCGGAGGAGGATAAGAGTGGCTCAGGATAGTCCTCCCCCGTTTTACGGAGGAGGTGAAAGAAAGAGAAACAACCTTTTCCCTCCCCCAACACGGGGAGAAGCGGAAAATAGAAATAAAATACGGCGCTATCTGCGTGGAACGGTTCTGCGGAATGGATCCAGCAACAGGGCACCAGTCCGCTGGAAATGTTTCGTGTTGCCGGTCACGACCGTCAGCCCATGTTCAAGCGCGGTTGCGGCAATCGCAAGATCGAGTTCCGTATTGCCGATCTCGGCGGCCAACCTGCCCCAGCGGCGCGCGATATTCACGGTGAGTGGCAGAACGCGGTCGTCAAAGGCGCGCAAGGTGAATTCGAGCCAGGCGGCAAGGTCGCGCGCGAAATCCGGGTCCGGTTTGCGCTGGCGCGCGATGCCACGTTCGATCTCGGCAACGGAGATGGCGCTAAGATAGAGATCGGATTCAGTGACCCTGCCGATCCATTTCACCACGCTGGGATTTCGACGGCGTTTGCGAAGTTCCGACAACACGTCGGTATCGAGCAGATACATCAGAAGCCGCGTTCGCGGAGCGGGGCTTTCAGCCGCTCGAACGTGCCGCCATCCTTGGGCATGTTGAGGAGATGATCCTTGAAGCTGATCGCCTTCTGCCGCTCCAGCGTTTTGAGGCGGTCATACTCATCCGCCGCCACGACAACCACGGCGCGCTTGCCATGCTTCGTCACGGTCTGCGGTTTCTCACGTGCGGCTTCCACCACTTCGCTGAAGCGGTTCTTCGCATCCTGAACGGACCAATGCGGATCGTCCATGGCCTGCACCTTCTGGCCAGAAACTCTGGCTAGATTATCACTCGGGAGCACAATCCGGTCAAGTGTTTGTTGTCATGATCCGAGGGGCATGAGGTGTCAGGTCGGTGAAAGAAACCTCATCCCCGCTGGACGAAGGTGTCGATCACCTTTTTTTCGCCGGCGTGGTCGAAATTGACCGTCAGCTTGTTGCCTTCCACGCCGACCACACGGCCGTAACCGAATTTCTGGTGGAAGACGCGCGCACCCAGTTCGAAATGGGAGGAGGCGGGGTCGCTGGTCTGCACACTATAGGCCTGTGCTTCGATCAACGGCGCGCGCGGGCGCAGGCCGCCGGAGGCTGCACGGTTGGCCTGTGCCCGTTTCCAGCCCGGGCTTTCGTAAGAGCTGCCGAAATTTTCCGCCCGCGCATTGTCGCGAAAGCCGATGGTGCCGCCGTAAAAACCTTCATCGACGATGGTATCGACATGCTCCTCCGGGATTTCGGAGATGAAGCGCGAGGGCAGCGCGCTCTGCCAATTGCCGTGGATGCGCCGGTTGGCGGCAAAGGAAATGCGCACGCGCTGTTTTGCCCGCGTCAGCCCGACGTAAGCGAGGCGGCGTTCTTCCTCGAGGCCGGCAAGACCGCTCTCATCCATCGTGCGCTGGCTGGGGAAGAGGCCTTCTTCCCAGCCCGGCAGGAACACGGTTTCGAATTCGAGGCCCTTGGCCGCGTGCAGGGTCATCAGGTTGATGCGGTCTTCGGTTTCGTTCTGCTCCAGCTCCATCACCAGGCTGACGTGTTCGAGGAAGGCGCCCAGGGTCTCGAAATTTTCCATCGAGCGGACAAGTTCCTTCAGATTGTCGAGACGGCCCGGCGCTTCGGCCGATTTGTCGGCCTTCAGCATGTCGGTATAGCCGCTTTCGTCCAGCACCATTTCGGCAAGGTCCGTATGCGGAATATGCTCGACCGTGCCGCTCCAGCGGGCGAAATTGGCGGCGAGTTCGGCAAGGCTTTTGCGCGCCTTGGGCGGCACCTCGTCGGTTTCGGCGATCTCGCGCGCCGCCGCCAGAAGCGGCAGGGAACGCGACCGCGCAAAGTGATGCAGGGTTTGCACACTGGCATTGCCGATGCCGCGCTTCGGCTTGTTGACGATACGCTCAAAGGCGAGATCGTCGTCGCCCTGCGCGATCAGGCGCAGGTAAGCCATCGCGTCGCGGATTTCCGCACGCTCATAAAATCGCGGACCGCCGATGACGCGATAGGGCAGGCCGAGCGCGAGAAAACGGTCTTCAAACTCGCGCATCTGGAACGAGGCGCGCACCAAGACCGCCATTTCGGAAAAGCGGTGACCGTGGCGGTTCATGTCTTCCGCGTCGCCCGCCACATTGCGCGCTTCCTCTTCCGCGTCCCACACGCCCTGCACACGGATTTTCTCGCCGGGCTCGCCTTCGTTCCACAAGGTTTTGCCGAGGCGGCCCTTGTTGGCGGCGATCAGGCCGGAAGCGGCGCCCAGAATGGCGGGGGTGGAGCGGTAATTGCGTTCGAGGCGGATGATCTTCGCGCCGGGAAAATCATGTTCGAAGCGCAGGATGTTCTCGACCTCCGCCCCGCGCCAGCCATAGATCGACTGATCGTCATCGCCCACGACGCAGACATTGCCGCCGGAACCGTTCCGGCCTCCGGCCAGCAGTTTCAGCCAGAGATATTGCACCGCGTTGGTGTCCTGATATTCGTCGACCAGCATGTAGCGGAAGCGATCGCGATATTCGGCGAGGATGTCCGGTTCCTTGCGCAACAGGGTGAGCGTTTCGAGCAGCAGGTCGCCGAAATCGACCGCGTTCAGGGTTTTCAGGCGGTCCTGATATTCCTGATAGAACTGGCGGCCCTTGCCGAAGGCGAAGCCGTGCGCCTCACCATCCGGCACATCGGACGGACGCTGGCCCCGGTTCTTCCAGCCGTCGATCATCGCGGCCAGCGTGCGCGCGGGCCAGCGTTTCTCGTCGATGCCGCCGGCCTCCAGCACCTGTTTCATCAGGCGCAACTGATCGTCGGCATCGAGGATGGTGAAATTGGATTTGAGGCCCGCCAGTTCGGCATGGCGGCGCAGCATCTTCGCGCCGATGGAATGAAAGGTGCCGAGCCATTGCATGCCTTCGACCACGCCGCCGATCAGAAGGCCGATGCGGTCTTTCATCTCGCGCGCCGCCTTGTTGGTGAAGGTGACGGCGAGAATCTGCCCCGGCCAGGCGCGGCGGGTGGCGAGGATGTGGGCGAGCCGCGTGGTCAGCACCCGCGTCTTGCCGGTGCCGGCACCGGCCAGTACCAGCACCGGCCCGTCGACGGCGAGCACGGCTTCGCGCTGGCGCGGGTTCAGGCCGGTGAGATAGGCCGGTTCGCGTTGCGCCACGGGTTCAGGCCCGGCATCATCGCCAAAGGCATGGTCCAGCGGGTCGGAATAGCGGTCGCCATAGCCGCTCATGAGATGTCCGATTCAGGCATGGCGGCAATGTAAGGCGCCGCGCCCCAAATGTCATCGGGCGGCGGTAGAGCGGCCGTTTTTCCGTGTAGAATGGCGCCGGGTTTCAAGCAGGGGCGGGGGCCGGCCATGCGAAAGCCGATCGATATCGACGTTGTCGAAGCGCGCCTGCGTGACCTTGGACAGACCAGCGTCAGTGAGACCGTTTCGCTGTTCAAAGGCGGGACGTTCGCGCTGGCGGCCGTGCTGCTGCTGGAGATCGTCAGTGCCCAGCAAGGCTGGACACTGCGGCTGACGCTGTGGGGTGTGTCGTTCCTCATCACGATGACGAGCTACAATGCGCATCTGAACACCTCAATCGTCGATTTCCGCGAGACCGTGGCGGGCGTGGTGATCATTATCGTGCAGATGATGACGGAGTTGATGCTGTTTGTGGTTTTGACGCCGCGGTTTGAACTTCAGATGTGGCATCTGTGGAGCTTCGTTTATGCGGGTTTTATGTTCGTCACCGCGCTCAGGTTGCGGCTGTTCAGACCGAATGACGGCCTAACGATCGATCCGGCCCTTGAGCCGTTGTTCGCGGCTGTACAGGAAGGCAGGCGTCTGGGTACGCGGCGCACGTTTATCAATGCGGTGCTCGCGTTTGGCGTGGGCATGGCAATCCTTCTTCTGCCGAAGGATTCGCCGTGGCCGGTATGGCTGATGCTCGCCCTGGGGCTGATTGCAGCCGGACAGGCGATCTTCGGGCTTTTCTTCATGCATCGGCAGCGCGCACTGATGGAGCGCATGATCGACGAAGCGCTGACGGCAACGGCCGCGGATTAGCGCGGCGGCGTGCGTTGGTCCGGTGATTGCGGAATGCGGGCAAGGTCCATCGCCCAGGGCATGGCGGAACGGCACCAATATTGCGCTTTCGGTGTGAGCTCCGCGCGTTGCTTCACCGCGCCGAGGCGCAGATTGAAAACGGATGGATCATCGTTTTTGCCGGAATAAAGCGAGGTGCCGCAATTGCCGCAGAATGCCAGCATCATTTCATTGCCGCTGCTGGCGATCTTCACATAAGTCTTCGGTTCGCCCCGCAGTTTGAAGTTCGCCGCCAGCACGGGAACATTGGCGCGATAGGGCGCGCCCGAAACGGTTTGACAATCGGTGCAGTGGCAGATGATGACGTAATCGGGATTAATCTCGGCTTCATAGGTGATCCGCCCGCAATGGCAACAGCCGTCGATCTTCATGGCCGCGTCCTCCCCAGCACGTTATCGCAAGCCCGCCATGGCGGTAATGTAAAGAGGGCGAGCCCGAAATGCCGGGCTGGCGGGGTGCGGAGGATTGGGAAGAACGATGGAAAAGCACGGCGGTTCATGCCTTTGCGGCGCGGTGCGGTTTGTGGTGACGGGCGCGCTGAAACCACCCGATGCCTGCCATTGCAGCCAGTGCCGCAAGCAATCCGGCCATTTCTGGGCCTCCACCGATGTGCCGTTGGCGGCGGTGACGATCGAAGGGGCGGAGACGCTCACCTGGTACCACGCATCGGCGACGGTAGAACGCGGCTTCTGTGCGGTGTGCGGATCGTTCCTGTTCTGGAAGCCGCTGCACCAGGACCGGATCGCGATTGCGATGGGCGCGTTCGACGGGCCGACCGGCACGCGGCTGGAAAAGCATATCTTCGTCGCTGACAAGGGTGACTATTACGCCATCGCCGACGGTCTGCCGCAAAACCCACAATAGCCGGCGGCAGAGCCAACGATTGGGTGCGCGCGGCGTGGCGTGTGACACCCGTCTCTGATTGCGGCGGTTCTTCAGCCCTGATTGAATACGCGCAAGGCGCACTGGGGAGGGCGATATGTCCGAAGCCGTTCTGGGCGCGGCCGCCAAGCGCAAGCCGCCTTTTGCACCATACCACAAATGGGATCGCGATTTTTTCCTCATCTATGTGGTGTTGATCTGGTTCGGGGTCGTGGTGGGGTTCGGATCGGATCTGATCCGCCATGTCCGCACGGGCGAGGCGCCTTATCCCCTGATTGTGCATTTTCACGCGGCGGCGTTTTCCGGCTGGCTCGCGCTGCTGACGGTGCAGGTCCTGCTGATCCGCGCCAGGCGGCAGGACATTCATCGCAAGCTCGGCATGGCGGCGATGGCGCTGGCCCCGGTCATGGTGGTGCTCGGCATCGCGACCGCGGTCACCGTGCATCGCGCCCTGTTCGGCCTGCCGGTTACGAAGCCGACGCAGAATCTGGCATTTCTTGCGATACAACTGACCGACATGCTGGCGTTCGCCACGCTGACGGCAGCGGCCTTTGTGCAGCGAAGGAATCCGTCGGCACACAAAAGGCTTATTCTGCTGGCGACGCTTTATATCGCCGATGCGGGATTCGGGCGGTGGCTGGGCGGCAGTATCGTGGCGCTTCTGGGGGCCGATGGGTTCTGGCCCACCTATGCGCGGATTTATCTGCCCTGCGGCCTGCTCATGCTGGGGATCGGCGGTTACGATCTCATCACGCGCAAACGGCTTCACCCGGTTTATGTTGCCGCGATCGGCTGGATTTTCGTGCTGCAATTGACGGCGGTCACGCTCAACCGCAGCCCGTTGTGGAAACCGCTGGCGTTGCAGCTGATCGGGCAGGGATAGCGGCGGGGCTGTTTTTCAGAGGCCGAATTCTTTCAGGATCGCTGCGCGGTCTGCATCGAGATTGGGCGCGGGCGGGCGTAGGAAATCCGGGCCGGTTCGGTTATCCTGACAGTTCGAGGTTCAAAATGCGATATACGCGAATCACAGTCGATCCTGCGCAAATGGGCGGGGTACCGTGCATCCGTCACCATCGGATTCCGGTCGCAACCATCGTCGGAATGGTCGCGGACGGAATGACCGAAACCGGGATTTTGGCGGCTTACCCCGACCTCGCCGCCGAGGACATCCGCGAAGCTCTTAAATATGCCGCGGATGCCGTTCGGGAGCGCGAGCTTCCCATTGCCGTTCCGTGAGGTTTCTTGTCGATAATGCCTTGTCGCCGGTTTTGGCGGCAAAGTTGCGCGATGCCGGGCATGAAGCCATCCATGTCCGCGATGTCGGGCTTGCGGATTCAGACGATCTCACCATTTTTGAGCGTGCCGCGGCAGAGAACCGCGTCCTGATTTCAGCGGATACCGATTTCGGAACACTGCTTGCGCTGCGACAGGCATCCAAGCCATCCGTCATTCTTTTTCGGCTTGAATCGGGGCGCGCGCCGCAGCGTCAGGCCGAATTGCTGATTGCGAATCTGCCGCCGCTTTCCGCATCGCTTGATGAGGGTTGCGTCGCTGTTCTGGAAGACAACCGCATCCGCGTGCGCCGGTTGCCGTTCGGCGCGGATTAAGCACGAAGCGTTCTTCACGCCTGGTACGGTTCTCCGAGACCGAATTCTTTCAGAATCGCTGCGCGGTCTGCATCGAGATCGGGCGCGGGCGGGCGCGTGGCGGGATCGTCATGCGCGGAAAGTTTGATCGGATTGCCCTGCATCCGCCAGGGACCGATGTCCGGGTCTTCTGCCGTCACGATCATGTTGCGGGCGTGAACCTGCGGATCGGCCATCACCTGCGCCACATTGTTGAGGGGCGCACATGGTATGCCGGCCTTTTCCAGCAAGGCGAGCCAATCGGCGCTGCCGCGTGCGGCCAGTGCCGCTTCCATGTCGGCATGCAGGTCCTGCCAATGCTCCATGCGTAACGGATTGGTGCGGTAACGCGGATCGTTCGCCATCTCCGGCTTGCCCAGTACGTCCGCAATGGTGGCGAAGATGTGATCGGCCGCCGCCGCAATCGCGATGTGGCCATCGCGCGTGGCAAAGGTCGCGAACGGCGCGATGGAGGGATGGCGCGAGCCGAGCGGGCCGGGAACCTCACCCGTCGCGACATAGCGGGCGATGGCGTTTTCAAGCACGGCGACCTGTGAATCCAGCATCGCCACATCCACCTTCTGGCCTTGGCCGGTTTTCACCCGGTCATAAAGCGCGGTGACAATGCCGATGGTGGCGAACAATCCGGCGGTGAGATCGCCGGTGGAGGTGCCGACGCGGGTGGGCGGGCCACCGGGATGGCCGGTCAGGCTCATCACCCCGCCCATCGCCTGCACCACCATGTCGTAAGCGGGGCGGTGGGCATAAGGCCCGGTGTGGCCGAAGCCGGAGACCGCGGCATAGATCAGCTTCGGAAATCTGTCCTTCAGCGTGGCGTAGCCGTAGCCCAGTTTTTCCATCGTGCCGCCGCGATAATTCTCCACCAATACATCGGCGCGGGTGAGAAGGGTTTCGAAAATCCTGCGGTCGGCATCGGCCTTGAGATCGAGCGCGATAGATTGCTTGCCGCGGTTCACGCTCATGAAATAACCGGATTTGGTGTGGCCGTTCTTCGCTTTGACGAAGGGGCCGATGTGGCGGGAATCATCGCCCTTGCGCGGCGGCTCCACCTTGATCACGCGGGCGCCCAATTCGGCCAGCATCAGGGCGGCGAACGGCCCGGCGAGGACGCGCGTCAGATCGACGACGAGAATGCCCGAAAGCGGGCCTTTCGATTTGGTTGTCAATTCAGAACCCTCTTGTCATCCCCGGCGAGCGCAGCGAGGGAAGGGGATCCAGGCATCGGGCACGGAGCGATATTCAACACCTGGGTTCCCTTCCCCTTCACGATGCTTCGCACCGTTCGGCCGGGAATGACAACTATTTTTCATCATCCAGTTTGTGTGCGTTCAGATCGCCCGCCATTTTCTCCGCGCGGGCTTTTTCGAGATCGCGCAGGTTTTTCGGCGTGCCGTGGCGGATGCGGTTGGCCTCCGCCTGTTGCGCTTTCGCGGCGCGGGCCTTTTCTTTTCGTGCGCGGCGCAGATTGACGATCTCGCTCATGCGGTGGCATCGCTCGTATTGGTGCGGGCACTGGTGGCCGCGGAAGGTTAGGGGCGTGACCGCGCCGCTTCAAGCGCGGTGAGGCGCAACGCACTCGCCAGCGGGCGGGAACCGCGCGCGGCATCGACGCCGGCGACAAAGGCGGCCAGGCTTTTTTCCATCTGCCGCGCCTCGGCCTCCAGAACCGCCCAGAATTCCACCTCCAGCGCCACGGAGGTGCGATGGCCCGCAAGGGTGAAGGAACGCTTCTTCAACATGACCGCGAGTTTAGCGGGTGTGGCGCGCCGGGTCAGCAGGGGCGATTTCGCGGAAGGCCATCGATTTCAGGATCGCGGCGATGGCGCGGGCGCGGCGCGCGGGCATCATCAGCAGGCGCGGGCGCTTCAGGCCGCGCACGGAACCGGCGAGTGCGATGGCGTTGCGGCTGTCCCAGCCCATGCGATCGAGCAGGCGGGTGTTGCGCCAGACGCGGCCGAGATCGTTGAGAATGTGGCCCGGCAGCGGATCGTCATCGCCCGCGGCGATCAGATTGATCAGGAAGAGGCCACCGCGCGGACGCAAGTGCGATTTCACCAGCGCAAAGAAGGCGGGTGTGAGCAGATGTTTCGGGATCACCTGTTTTGTGAAGGCGTCGAGCACGATGGCGTCGTAACGCCCGGTGTCGCGGCGCAGGAAGGTGCGGCCATCGGCGACGTGACAGGCGATGTTGTCCGGCATGTTGAAATAATGCCGCGCGATGGTGAAGGATTTGGCGTCGATATCAACGATGGTGACGGCGACACCGGCACGGGTGAGCATGGTGGCAAGTGTGCCGCCGCCGCAGCCGATTACCAGTACGTTTTTCGCTTTCGCCTGCCGGATCAGGCCGTAAAGCGCATGGATATATTCGGCGAGGCTGATGCCGTTCCTGTCCGCCTCGCTCTGATGATCGCCGCTTTGCCAGTAGGAGATGCTGCCGGTGGCGTTGTGCTGTTCGATGGCGAAGGGCACGGCGGCGTGTCTGGTGGCCATTTTTGATGCCCTTCCCCCTCCGGCGCTTTCGCGCCACCTCCCCCGCTTCGCAGGGGAGGAGTTTGATACGTTGTTTCCCGCAAACAGAGGCACTGTATCTCCTCCCCCGTTTACGGGGGAGGTGTTCCGCAGGAACGGAGGGGGCTGTGCTATTTGTTATTTCGGGTGGATCATGTCGGCGGGGACGACGGTGGCGTCAAATTCTTCCGCCGTGACATAGCCGCCCTTGACCGCTTCTTCCTTCAGGGTGGTGCCGTTCTTGTGCGCGGTCTTGGCGATTTTGGCCGCGTTGTCGTAACCGATTTTTGGCGCAAGGGCTGTGACCAGCATCAGCGAACGCTCCAGCCCCGCCTTGATGTTGTCGCGGCGCGGTTCGATGCCGACGATGCAGTTGTCGGTGAAGCTGACCGCGGCATCGGCCATCAGCCGCACGCTTTGCAGAAAATTGTAGGCCATGACCGGATTGAACACGTTCAATTCGAAATGGCCCTGGCTGTCCGCGAAGGTGAGTGTGGTATTGTTGCCGAAGATCTGCACGCAGACTTGCGTCATCGCTTCGCACTGGGTCGGGTTGACCTTGCCCGGCATGATCGAGGAGCCGGGTTCGTTTTCCGGCAGCGCCAGTTCGCCGAGGCCCGAACGCGGGCCCGAGCCCAGGAAGCGGATGTCCTGCGCGATCTTGAAGAGGGAGGCGGCGGTGGTGTTGATCGCGCCGTGGCTCATCACCATCGCGTCGTGGGCGGCCAGTGCCTCGAACTTGTTGGGGGCGGTGGTGAAGGGCAGCTTGGTGATGGCGGCGATGCGGTCCGCCACTTTCACATCGAACCCGACTGGTGCGTTGAGGCCGGTGCCGACGGCGGTGCCGCCCTGCGCCAGTTCCATCAGTTTCGGCAGGGTCTGTTCGATACGGGCGATGCCGTTTTCGACCTGTGCGGCATAGCCGGAAAATTCCTGGCCGAGGGTGATGGGCGTTGCATCCTGTGTATGGGTGCGGCCGATCTTGATGATGTCTTTCCAGGCTTCCGATTTCGCTTTCAGCGCGCCATGCAGTTTGTGCAGCGCGGGCAGCAGGCGGTGAACGATTTCCTCCGCGCAGGCGATGTGCATCGCAGTCGGATAGGTGTCGTTCGAGGACTGGCTCATATTGACGTGATCGTTTGGATGCACCGGTTTTTTCGAGCCCTTCTCGCCGCCCAGGATCTCGATCGCGCGATTGGAGACCACCTCGTTCGCATTCATGTTCGATTGCGTGCCGGAACCCGTCTGCCACACGGCGAGGGGGAAATGATCGTCAAGCTTGCCGTCAATCACCTCCTGCGCGGCTTTGACGATGGCTTCACCCAGCTTGGGGTCGAGACGGCCGAGCGCCATGTTGGTTTCGGCGGCGGCGCGCTTGATGATGCCGAGCGCGCGGATGACGGGCTGCGGCTGTTTTTCCCAGCCGATCTTGAAATTGCCGAGACTGCGCTGGGCCTGTGCGCCCCAATAGCGGTCGGCGGGGACTTCGACGGGGCCGAACGTATCGGTTTCTGTGCGGGTGTTGCTCATTGTGTGTCGCTGTTCCATGGATCGATGACGGTTATACCGCAATGCGCGAAATCGCGAACGTTGCGCGTTGCCAGTGTGGCATTGTGCGCGCGTGCGATGGCGGCAATGAACCCGTCTGCTTCGTGGGTTTTGAGCCGCGCCAGACGGCGTTCAACCGCAACCTCGGGCAGGCGGGCCGCAGCATCGCGATCGAACGGCAGAATCCGGTATTCGAAAAGGCCAAGGACGTTCGCGATCGACCGCGCCAGTTCATCCTTCCGCCTGCCGTTGGGCAATAACGCCAGCCCCGCCAGCATTTCCGCTTCCGTTATGGCCGTGGTCCACAATTCTTCCAGATTTTGCCGTTCGAACCATGAAAGCACGGCACGAACCGGAATTTTGTGTGTGAACTCGGAAAGTACATTGGTGTCGAGAATGATCATTTCCTGCGGCGCCGCGCCTCATCCGCGAAGGGAAGCGGGCGCCCGGGCCCGCGCGGCGGGATTTCGAGTTCGACACCGCCATGCTTCTCCACAAATGCAAGCAATGGCTGGATGAGGTCGAGGCCGGTCTTCGATGGGGCCGGTGGTGCGGTGGTTGCGCTGCGGCTCAGGATGTCGCGCGCTTCGGCCTCCAGCGAGCGGCCGTTCTCGGCCGCCTGCTTGCGCAGGCGCTTTTTCACGGCTTCGTCGAGGTTGCGGATCGTGATGCTGGCCATGCAATCAATGTAATCATTGATTGCAATGATTGCAACGGCCTGTATTGGATCGGTTATTTCTTCCGAAAGGCGTCGAGGCTGACGACCTCGCCGGGCTGGGGCGGCGGTTTCTCACCGGCCGCCTCGGGCTTTTCCGCATTGGCCTTTTCTGCGTTGACCTTTTCTATCGCGGGCGGCTTTTCGCCCGGCTTTTTCTCGTCCGGCTTGATGACGGCCGTTTCGGCGGAGGTGTTGGCGGAAAGCGCACCTTGCGTTTCTTCGCCGCCCTTGAATTGCAGCCCGAACTGCACGCCGGGATCGAAGAAGGTGGTCAGCGCCGCAAACGGAATGGAAAGTTCGGCCGGCAATTTGCGGAAGGTGAGCGTGACTTCGAAATGATCTTCGGTGATCTTCAGACCCCAGAACTGGTGCTGAAGCACGATGGTCATTTCATCGGGATATTGCTCAACCAGAAAATCGGGAATGTCGACGCCGGGAAATTTGGTCTTGAAGGTGAGATAGAAATGATGCGAACCGACAAGCCCCTGTTTCGCGACGCGGCGCAGCGCCTCGCGCACGACGGAACGCAACGCGTTGTCCGTCAAAGCCTGATACCCGATGTAGTCCTTGCTCATCCCGCGAAACCATGAGGGCCCTGTTTGGGCTGCGCATAGATCGCGCCGCCCGGTACCGCCCATCGCTTGCACCGCGTGGAAGGCCCTGTCAACCGCGCGCGATTGTAGGCGCGGAGACAGGACGATCTCAATGGCGGCTTGCGCGCCCGGTGCGGCGTGAGGAAGCGGATCGCGGTTCGGAAATCGTGGTTTGGAATTAGTAAAGCGTTGCCAGTGCTTCCGGGCTCCAGGGTTTCAGCGTGCCGGCGCGGCCGGTGCGGATTTTGTCCGGCCAGTCGGGATTGACGATCAGGGCGCGGCCGACCGCCACCAGATCGAAATCGCCGCGCGCCAGCATTTCCAACAGGCGGTCGATATTGGCCGCGGTCTCTGTGCCCTGTGTGCGATAGGCGGTGATGAAATCCTGGTTGAGGCTGACCGAGCCGACCGTGATGGTGGGAAGGCCGGTGATCTTCTTGGTCCAGCCGGCCAAATTCATGTCCGATCCGGTTTCGGCGAACTCCGGCTCCCAGAACCGGCGTGTCGAACAATGGAAGATATCGACACCGGCATCGGCCAGCGGTTTCAGAAAGCGTTCGAGCTCAGCCGGCGTCTGTGCCAGGCGCGCGGTGAAATCCTGCTGCTTCCATTGCGAGAAGCGCAGCAGGATCGGAAAATCGGAACCGACCCGCGCACGCACCGCGCGCACGATCTCGGCCGCGAAATGGGTGCGCTTTTCGAGCGAGCCGCCGAAGGCATCGTCGCGCACATTGGTGCCATCCCAGAAAAACTGGTCGATGATGTAACCATGGGCACCGTGAATCTCGACCCCGTCAAAGCCCATGTCCTTGGCATAACCGGCGCTTTTGGCGAAGGCTGCGATCACCGCGTCGATGTCGGCACGCGTCATCGGTTCGGCAACCCTCTTGCCCGGTTTGGCAAGGCCCGACGGGCTCATGCTCGGCGCCTCGGGATAGGGACCGGAGCCCTGATGGCGCACCACGCCCTGATGCCAGAGCTGGGGCATGATCGCGCCGCCGGCCGCCTTGACCCCCTTCAACACCTCGGCCCAGCCTTTGAGCGAGGCCTCCCCGAAAAATGACGGCACGTTTGCATCGTTCGAGGCCGCGAGATGCTCCGGCGAGGTGCCTTCGGTCAAAATCAGGCCGACGCCGCCTTCGGTCCGGCGGCGGTAATAGGCGGCGACCTCGGCGTTCGGAATCTGCTGCGGGGATTTCGATCGCGTCATAGGTGCCATGACAATCCGATTCGGCAGCGTCAGACTCTTGAGCCGGAAGGGCGCAAAGAGTACGTCGGTTGAAACCATGACAGTGTTCTCCAGTCGGAATGGCGGTATGGCGGAGCGGAGCACGGGTTCCCGCCCGTTGACAAGATTGCGCGGCGTCTCATGCGTGTAGAGTGGCCCATGAGTGAAGAGGGGCCATGAGCGCGGAAGGGCAGGCACCGGCGCCGCAGCCGATCGAAGTCCCCGCGCCGGAAGGCGGGACCGAACCGGGCAGGCCGGGCGCGCTGGCGCTTCTGAAGGTGTTCCGCCACCGGAATTACCGGCTGTTCTTTTCCGGCCAGCTTGTCTCCCTGATGGGGACCTGGGTGACCTCGGTCGCGCAAGGGTGGCTGGTCTACACCATGACCCATTCGCCGTTTCTGCTGGGCGTGGTTTCGTTCGCGGCACAGGTGCCGGTGTTCTTCCTCTCCTCCTTCGGCGGCATGATCGCCGACCGGGTGGACCGGCGTCACATGTTGATCGTGACGCAGGGGCTTGCCATGTTGCAGGCGGCGATGCTGGCGATCCTGACGCTGACCGGGGTGATTCAAGTCTGGCACATTGTGGCACTGGCGCTGTTCAAGGGGTTCGTCAATTCCTTCGACGTGCCGACGCGGCAGGCTTTCACCATCGACATGGTGGGGCGGGAGGATTTGCGCAACGCCATCTCGCTCAATTCGGTGATGTTCAATCTGGCGCGCATCGTCGGCCCGTCCATCGCCGGCATTCTGGTGGCGGTGGTGGGCGAGGGCGTGTGTTTCACCATCGACGCGTTTTCTTACGGCGCGGTGCTGATCAGCCTGTTTCACATCAAGGTGGCGCCGAAACCGCCGCGCGATCATGGCCGCCCGTTGCAGGAACTGAAGGCGGGATTCGTCTATGCCTGGAACAACCGGCAGATCCGCGTTTCGCTGATGCTGATTGCGGTCTGTTCGTCGTTCGGTGCTGCCTATATTCCGATGATGCCGGCCTTTGCGCGCGATGTGCTGCACGAAGGGGCGCAAGGGCTTGGCCTGCTGCTGGGGTCGATCGGGGTTGGTGCGCTGTTCGGTGCCTATGCGCTTGCCCGTATTCACGACCGGCACCTGACCCGCACGCCGATCGCGGCGGCGACTCTGTTTGGCGTGGGGTTGATCCTGTTCGCCAATTCGCACTGGCTGCCGCTGTCGATGCTGCTGTTGCTGCCGACGGCGTTCGGGCTCATGCTGCTCGGGGGATCGACCAACACGATCATTCAGACGGCGGCCGCCGATCATATGCGTGGGCGCGTGGTGGCGCTTTATGCCATGTGCATGATGGGCATGATGCCGTGGGGATCGTTGCTGCTCGGCTTCATTGCCGATCATTTCGGCGTTGGCGAAGCGGTCATGCTGGGCGGCATGGTCTGTATTCTGGGGGCGGTGGCCGCCTATTTCGAACGCACGCACCGCATGGCGCTGGATCAGGCGTGAGGGCGGCGGCGTGACCGGGATTCCGAGGGTGGGACTGATTGGTAGACATTTATGAGGGCCTGAAGACCGAGGACGAGCGCGAGGCGGCCTATGAGAAATTCGTCTGGCAAAACCTGAAGCGCAATTATACCGGCCATTTCCTGCACGGCATGCTGGGGATGACGGGGTTTCGCCTGTTCAATGCGCCGACCTTCATTCCGGCCTATCTGCATGTGTTGTCCGGTTCCGATGTGATCGTCGGGCTGGGGCTGGGGCTGCAGCAATTCGGCGGTGTGGTGTCGCCCATCGTGGGTGCGACGCTGATCGAGTACCGCAAGCACGTCCTGTCGCTTTCGATGTGGCTCGGTACCATGATGCGGATACCGATTCTGGCGATTGCGCTGGCCGGGTGGTTTCTGGATGGCACCGCCCTTCTGGCGACAGTGATGTTCTTTCTTTTCGTGCTGGGCCTTTTTTCCGGGCCGCAGGGCGTGGCGTTCCAGTTCCTGCTGGCGAAGATGATACCGATTTCGTGGCGCGGACGGTTGCAGGGCCTGCGCAATGTGACCGGCGGGCTGATCGCGGCGGTGCTGTCCTATTTCGCGGGCGAGTATCTGGTCGGTGGCAATTTCCTCGGCAATGGCTATTCGGCCACCTTCATGGTTGCGTTCGTCCTGACCAGCATGGGCCTTACCGCATTTGGATTTCTGGTGCGCGAGCCGGAGCCGCCGAGTGTGCGCCCGCGGATGCGGGTGCGCGACCGTGTTCGCGATTTTCTGCCGATGCTCAAGAACGACAAGGATTTCGGCTATTTCATGATCGCGCGGACCTTCGCGATCACCAATCGCGTGGCGGCGCCGTTCTATATCGTTTATGCGGCGCAGACGATCACGCTGAGCGGCACCACCATCGGCATTCTGACTTTCGCCTATCTGATCGCCGACACGCTGGCGAGCCTGGGCTGGGGTTATCTGGCCGACAAATCCGGTTTCCGCGCGCCGTTCATCATCGCGCTGGTGCTGTGGATCGTTTCTACCATCCTTCTGATGGGGGTGAGCACGCTGCCGTTTTTTGCGCTGGCGTTTTTCGGGCTGGGGGCGGCCAATTCCGGCTATCAGATGAGCGCACAGAACATCGTGTTCGAGTTCGGCCATCGCGACGACATGGCGATGCGGCTGGCGCTGTCGAATACGGCGGAAGCCTCGATGTCGACCATCGGGCCATTGGTCGGCGGATTGATTGCGGCGGCGTTTGGATATCTGACCATGTTCGGGGTGACGGTGGCGTGCGAGGTAATCGCGCTCATCGTCACGCTGATGTATGTGAACGAGCCGCGCAAACGCCGCCTGGTGCAGCACTAACAGCGGAACAAGGCGGGATGAAATAAGTGGGGCGCTTCTGTTGCCCGGTGCTCAGCGAAGCGCGCGTTCGCAAGAAAGAATCTTGAAGCACGCGCGAGCGTGTTCGCGGATAAAAGATAGCGAGGGGTTTCTGTTGCCCGGTACCCCTCCAACCGCGCTTACCTATTAGGCAGCGAGGGCCATTTCATTATCGTTGGCACCTGTTACGATTAGCCCGATAACGGCGGATACCATACCGGGCGAAAGGTCAGCCTTTACACGTCTGTCGATCCTGTTTCGCCCCCACAGATACTCTCCGTGAATGGGAGAGCATTTGGTGGAGGCGCCGGGTACCGCCCCCGGGTCCAGTCCGCTTATTACGCAGCCGTTTATCGCCATAGTCCGGGCGAGCCCGAACGGTTCCAATATAGGGGTAGCCGGTTGAGATTTGAAGTCATGCCGGAATTCCAGCGCTCTGCCTGGCCCTGGGCCTTGTCTCTCAGGAAGTAGGCATGCCTGCCGACCCTAATGCCACGAAAGTGGACACCCGTGTCTGACGAGGTGGCAGGTATGCCGAAAACTTCCAGTTGTTTTCAGCCGCGGCCCTGTGCCCCGTGCCAGATGCGAAGAATCTCGATCGTTTCGTGCTTGATGCGATAGACGATCACATAAGGCCAGACACTTGTCAGTTCGCGGGTGCCTTCGACCAGACCCGGCCGCCCGCGTTCAGGAAAGAGTTCCAGCCGGTCACAGGCTGCAATCAGTTCGACCGCCATACGGGAAGCCGCCTGGGGGCTGTCCGTACCGATATAATTTCTGATCCGGATCAAATCCTGCCGCGCGGCGCGGGTGAAAGCGATATTCATTCGGGCGGCGGCATTTCCTTTTCCTGACCCCAGGACAGGAGCCAGCGGCGAATCTTCTCGTAGGATAGTGTCCGCCCGGCATCGGCATCGCCGATACCCTCCCGAACCGCACGGGCAAACTCCGGCGGATTTTCGGGGCGGTCGATTTTCTCGGGCCGGTTCATGATGTGAGTATAATCGGACCCGCCGTTGAAATCACCCCGGTTGAGTGCGCCCGGAGTATGGTCTTGTGGTGGTTGTTTATCCGGCCCATGTCTAGGGACGGGACACGACTCATGGTTTTGATGGATGGCCGGGTCAGGCCCGGCCATGACGGGATAGAGCGGAATCATCATGCGCCAATATCTGGAGCTTATGGATCGTGTGCTGAAGACGGGCGTGGAAAAGCGCGACCGGACCGGTACCGGCACGCGCTCCGTCTTCGGCCATCAGATGCGCTTCGATCTGGCAGAGGGTTTTCCGCTTCTGACCACCAAGAAGCTGTTCACCAAGGCGATCATTTACGAGCTTCTGTGGTTCCTGAAGGGTGAGACCAATGTGCGCTGGCTGCAGGCGCATGGGGTTTCGATCTGGGACGAGTGGGCCGATGCGGCGGGCGAGCTGGGGCCGGTTTATGGCCATCAATGGCGAAGCTGGCCGGATGGCAAAGGCGGCACCATCGACCAGATCGCGCAACTGGTGGCGGACATCGAACGCAACCCGGATTCACGCCGCCTGATCGTGACGGCCTGGAACCCGGCCGATGTGCCGAAGATGGCGCTGCCGCCATGCCATTGCCTGTTCCAGTTCTATGTCGCGGAGGGGAAGCTTTCCTGCCAGCTTTATCAACGCTCGGCCGATATTTTTCTGGGCGTGCCGTTCAACATCGCAAGCTATGCGCTGCTGACGATGATGATCGCGCAGGTGACGGGGCTGAAACCGGGCGAATTCATCCACACGCTGGGCGATGCGCATCTTTATCTGAACCATCTGGATCAGGCGCGCGAGCAGATGGCGCGCAAGCCTTTTGCGCTGCCCACCATGCGGATCAATCCGGCGGTGAAGGATATTTTCGCCTTCCGCTATGCGGATTTCACGCTGGAGAATTATCAGGCCCATCCCCACATCAAGGCTGCGGTGGCGGTTTAGGTGAAGGCGAAAAAGAAAGCCCCGGTGTTTCCACCGGGGCTTTGTCATGCGGATGCAATTTTAATAAAACACGCCGTAGACGACCCGGATGATTTCACCGTCATAACGATCCACCAGCAGGGCGTCGGGGCCATAGCGGACCCACACCGCATCGGACGGTGGCGCAAAGAGGCCGTAGGTGGTGAAGTTCATCAGCCAGAACGACCGCGTGAAATAGGCCGACGGCAGACGCTGGCCATAACTCCAGCGGCGATAGGCATATCCTTTGGGCGCGTGGTAGACGCCGGCGTGATAGCGGCGGGGTGCCTTCACCGTGCTGCGATATTTGGAATAATTCGGCCGTGCATGGGGCCGCTGACCCGGATGCGCGCCGGGGCGGTTCGCCTGTGCGGGCCTTTGATTGCTGTGCGCGGGCCTTTGAGTGTTGTATGTCGGCCTTTGATGGCTGGCCGGCGGCGCGGCCTTCGGCGCCGGGCGGCTGTGCGTCACCCCCGGTTTACCGTGCGTTTCGTGCCGGTCTTGATGGCGGTCCGGTTGTGCCATGGCGGGTGCCGCAACAATCAGCGACAGGACGGCCGCAGACATCAGAAACTTTTTCATGAATGATCCTTTCCAGGCTTATGTGCAAATCGCCAGAAGGAGGCCTTTGCTGACACGATGCCGTTATGCGTCAACGAACCTGAGCAGAACATGAACGTGATTTTCAGCCAGCGCACAGCATTGTTCCCGCACGCCGGGATGGAACCCCCGGGCACAGGTGCCGCATGGCAGTGATATCGCTCATTTTGGCCATGGCGGATAATGGCGTGATCGGCGATGCCGGCGGCATTCCCTGGCGCATTCCGGAAGACATGCGGCGGTTCAAGGCGCTGACCATGGGAAAGCCGATCGTCATGGGCCGCAAGACCTGGGAAAGTTTCCCGAAGCGCCCGCTGCCCGGTCGCACCAACATCGTCATCACACGCGATCCGGCTTATCGCGCCGAAGGCGGCGTGGTGGCAGGATCGCTGGAAGCGGCGCTGACGGCGGCGCGCGCGAAGCAGCCGGATGAAATCATGATCGTGGGCGGGGCGGAGATTTATCGTGCCGCGCTGCCGCTTGCCGGCCGCGTTCATCTGACCGAAGTGCATGTCGAGGCGGGTGGCGATACGGTGTTCGCTTTCGACCGCACGGCCTGGCGGGAAAGTGCGCGCGAAAGCCATCAAACCCCTGACGGCCTCCGTTACGATTACGTGACGCTGGAACGGAACGCTTAGTCCACTTTTTCAGCTAGCCAGGTTTTGATCAACGACTGATAGGGAACGTCGCGCTTGTTGGCGGCGATCTTGATGCGCTCCAGCAGCGACACGGGAAGCCGCAGAGAGATGGATGTCGTTGAAGGCTTGAGGTTCGGAAGCCGCACACGCTCGGCACGGCGCCAATCCAGATAGTCGGCCGAATCGTTTGCTTCCCAGAATTTCCGTTCTTCCTGCTCGCCGCGAAAGCGCGGTACCGATTTAGCTTTCCTGCTCATAACGCATCCTTTCCTTGCGGCTCATCTGACGCGCAGAAATTACGCGGATCGATTTTCCATTCTATATCCGGTAGGCGGCGGCGAAAAGCTGCGAGATAAATCCGCCCCTTTCGCCCCGGCCGGTTTCCGCGCTAGCGTGCGGGCGAACAAGAACAATTGGGAGGAGTTCAATGCAGTTTCGTGAAATCACAAGCGGGCTTCGCTTTCCCGAAGGCCCGGTGGCGATGGACGATGGTTCGGTCATCGTGGTGGAAATGGCGGCAGCACGGATCAGCCGCGTAACGCCGGACGGCAAGATCAAGGTGATTGCGGAGCCCGGCGGCGGGCCGAACGGGCTTGCCATCGGGCCGGATGGTGCCCTTTACGTTTGCAACAATGGCGGCAATTTCGAGGTGCATGAGCGTGACGGGCTTCTGATCCCCGGTCATACGCCGGCTTCGCACAAAGGCGGGCGGATCGAGCGGGTGAACCTTTCCACCGGAAAGGTGGAAGTGGTCTATGACAAATGCGACGGGGTGAACCTGGGCGCGCCGAACGACATCGTGTTCGATACGGCGGGCGGGATGTGGTTTACCGATCACGGCTCCACCAACGAGAAGTACCGCACCCATGGCGCGCTTTTTTATGCCAAGGCGGATGGTTCGAAGATCACCAAGGTGCTGCACGAATTGCTGTCGCCCAACGGGGTCGGGCTGTCGCCGGACGGCAAGATCGTGCACTACGCCGAAACCTTCCCGGCCCGGCTGTGGGGGTTGCCGCTGACGGCGCCGGGGCAGGCGGTCGTGAATGACGGCTTCACCCCGGCCAATTTCGAAGGCAATTATCCGGGCCTTGCCTATTTCGATTCCCTTGGGGTGCAGGCCGATGGCGGTGTTTGTGTCGCCACCATTCTGGCGGGCGGGATCAGCACCTTCTGGCCCGCCAGCGGCAAGTTCGAGCACACCGCGCTGCCCGATATTCTGTGTACGAACATTTGCTGGGGCGGCAAGGACATGAAGACGGCCTTCGTCACCATGTCCTCCACCGGCAAGCTGGCGGCGATGGAATGGCGTTCGCCGGGCCTGCGCCTGAACTACAACGCCTGAACTACAACACCGGAATTGCAATGCCTGCGAGACGGGTGGGGCGATGCGATGGTCGCGCCCACCCGTTTTCTTTAAGAGAGTGCCACGTGTCACATTCTTCCGGCGAATGATCGTTCAATGCCGCGCGGCCACACGCTGCATCGGGCGGCCATACAACGCCGCGACCAATGGCTGGCCGACAGCGGCAACCGCCCGCGCCGTCGCCTCTTGCGCACAGGTGCGATAGAACATCTGCATCTTCAGGTCGCTCGTTTCCGGGGCCCCGCCGCAGACGACCGAGGCAGCCTCCTCGATCCGCGCCAGAAGGATGCGCGCGCCGGCCGGATGCGAAACATTGAGATCGTCGTACGCGACGCTGATCCGCATTCCGCCTTCGGGCACGGTGCCCGCATGTGCTGCAACACCACCCAGCAGCCCGGCGCATATCGTCATTACAGCAATCTTGCCGATCTGTTTCATGGCAAACTCCTTCGGTTGCTACCCGGCAAATATTGCCGTCGCCGGCAAATGTGACTCCCGCGCGCCCGCGCCCGAAAGGATGTGCCGCCGCCCGATTGCCGGTAAAATGCCGACCGGGCGCCAGACGACCGTCAGAAAGCCGACCGCCGGCAAGCGGCCGGTCGTCACCGCACGAGGTTTATGGTTTCAGACGGTGACGCCGCTGCGATCCGCTTCGGCGGCAATGGCGGCGGGCGCCAACGCTTCTTGCGCAAAAGCGTGCGGGAGTTGGCGGACCGTGAAAGCGGCGGCGATCAGACAGCGCGCGATTTGTCCGGCACAGAAAAGGCGAAGCTCCCGCCGCGCGGATTCATGAAACTCGACCGCACCATCCGCCTTCCGGCTCAGCAGCCCTTCGCGCGCGGCTTCCATCAGCACCCGGCGCACCTGCGGCCGCGACACCTGAAACCGCCTGGATACCTCTGCCGCGGAGAATGGGATGGCGCCCACGGGCGGGAAATTCCCGTCGTTCGCGGTCAGCATCAGAGACATGACGATCTGTGTGGCCCCACGGCGTTGCTGAAAGATGCGCAGGATCGCCGGTGTCTGCGGCGTGGAGAAGGCGGTCGCGAAATCGCCCATTGCCACCAGTTGCACGTATCTCTCCGTGACTTCCGGACGGTCGAGGCGTTCCAGAACCAGCGTTGCCGCGGGTTCGATGATCGCCGATGCCTGAAGCGCGACCCTTAAATGGCGGTGCCAGGCCGCAATGAAAGACGCCGTCGGTTCATAGCGCTGCGGCCGCGTGCCGGGAACCGGCACAATCCAGTTGAGATAACGCAGATAATATAGAAGTGCGCGCGCGCGCCCTGGGCTCATCGTTCTGACCTGGGTGCAGGCCTGTTTGAATCGCGGCAGGGTGATGCCGCCGGTTGCGTGAAGGTAAAGTGCCATCATTGCAGCGATGTAATGTGCGGCATCCTGAAAGACGCCGCGCAAGCCGGGGTCGGCCTGGCTCGTCACCATCATGTTCGACACAAAGAAGTGTGCGGCACGCTCAAACGATGGATGTGCAGTCACCTCGGCGCAGCGCTCGTCGGTTAACTGACCTTCGATGCACCAGGACGCCAATCGCCCGATATCCGATTCGATTGACATTCTTGTCTCCGGAAAAACGAAGTACAAACCAATCGAATCTGCGTGCTGTAACGATCAGGCGCTGTCGCTCGCGTCACACGATCCTAGCAGAAATTCCGGTGCTGGAGTAAGGCGCGGCGGGACGATCCATATGCTCAACGATTGTGCATCCGTCGCGCCGTGGAATGAGATCCGGTCCGGTGGGGGTGCCGGCGGATCCATGACGATTTCGATTGTCTGGCGGTCATGGTCAAATTTGTTCAGTCGCGGCGTCCGAATGCCGCTCTATCTTCCGCGTGCGAGCGGTTCCCGCTTCGCGCTGGGAGGACTGGATGCGTGTCTGTGAGCAATGCTTGCAGCAATTGCCGTCTTCGGGGGGCACCCTTGAGATGGTTGCGGGTGGCGATGACACCTTTATCAACCTGGCGCACGAGCCGGATTTCTGTCTCGCCGCGATGGTCGTGCGGCCGTCGCTGCGCGAGATCGAGGCGGACGGCCATGTTGAAACCATCGAACCGCGTGTGATGCAGGCGCTTGTGGCGCTGGTACGCGCCAAGGGCAATGTGGTCTCCCGCGATACGCTGATCGCTTTGTGCTGGCGGGGCCGCGTGGTTGGCGACGACGCGATCAACCGTTGTATCGCCAAGCTGCGCCATGTGGCGGAGTGGCCCGACGATGCTCCTTTCACGGTGGAGACGGTGCCGCGGGTCGGTTATCGGCTCAGGCTCGCAGAACCGGCCGCGCTGCCGGCGGCCGGAACGGACGCGGCCGAGCCCATCCTGTCTGTCGCGGCAACAATGCCGCTTCGTTTCGAGCGGCCCCGGCAGCGGTTTGCTATGGCAATGTCCGCGCTGTGTGCCGTCGTGATGGCCGCAGCGGTCTGGCACGCCCGCCCGGGTCATCGTAGCGAATGGGCGGCCGGAAACTCAGGGATCGTTTTTGGTTCGACCTCTGCCGAAGCGCATCCGGCAATAGCCCATCGCGATACCAAAACCACCTCGCAGGCGAAGCTCAAAGGCGCCGGGAATGATCTCCACGTCTTCGAACTTCTCCGGTACATGCAATAGCCTCCGCACAAAGTGCGCGGCGTGGCATTGGGGCCTTGGGGATCAGGGCTCTGGATCGCGGCCGATCCATTGCGGCGGATCGCTGGCGGGGAAGGATGCGTCGGACGCCTCGTCCACCTTGTCCCAGTTGGCGGGCTTCGGTGCGCGGCGCCGTTCTTCCGGCAGGGGTTCGTCTTTTCCTGGCCGGCGTTCGTCTTTCTCTGGCAGACCTTTTCGTTTTTCTGCCATCGGATCCTCCTTCTATTCGATGACGATTTTGGGTGCTGCGCGGGCGGGGGCGGCGATGGCCTTGGCCACCTGTTCGGCGATGGCGAGAAACGCGTGTGCCTCAGGCCCGGTGGGATTGTAATCGACAATCGGGGTGCCGGCGTCGGAGGTTTCGCGGATCTTCGGCATCAGCGGCACTTCGCCGAGGAAGGGCACGCCCAGTTTCTCCGCCGTCGCGCGCGCACCGCCATGGCCGAAGATGTGGCTTTCATGGCCGCAATTCTCGCAGACGAACACACTCATATTCTCCACCACGCCCAGGACCGGGATCTGGGTGCGGTTGAACATGGTGATGCCCTTGCGCGCATCGATCAGCGCGATGTCCTGCGGTGTGGAGACGATGACGGCGCCTTTCAGCGGCACGCGCTGGGCGATGGTAAGCTGTGCATCGCCGGTGCCGGGCGGCATGTCGATGACGAGAACGTCGAGCGGCGCCCACACCACATCGTTCATCATCTGCGTCAGCGCGCTTTGCACCATCGGCCCGCGCCAGATCATCGCCTGGTCCTCGGTGACGAGGAAGCCGATCGACATCGCCTTGATGCCGAGCTTCGCAATCGGGATCAGTTTGCGCCCGTCCGTCTGTGGTTTTTCACGGATGTCGAGCAGGCGCGGCACGCTGGGCCCGTAAATATCGGCATCGAGCAGCCCGGTGCGCAGGCCAAGGCGCGAAAGGCCCAGCGCCAGATTGACCGCGACAGTCGATTTGCCGACGCCGCCCTTGCCGCTGGCCACCGCGATAATCGCGTTGACACCCGGAATGCCCATCGGCGCCACAGGGGTATGGCGCGGGCGCAAGTGTCCGGGCCGGGCGTGCGGCGCGGGTGAAGCCTGCTGTGCCCGAGCTGGTTGTGGCGGCGCCGGCCGTGCACCGCCGGGCGGTTCGTTGTGCGCGGTGAGCACCGCGGTTACCGAAAAGACGCCGGGAAGGGCCGATACCGCCTGTTCGCACGCCTTGCGCAGCGGTTCGGCGCGCGGGCCGCGGGCCGGCGGCACTTCAATCGCGAAACCCACATTGCCGTCGCGCAGCGTAAGGCCCTGAATCGCATTGCCCGCCGTCACGCTTTTTCCCGTTTCGGGATCGATGACGCGCGCCAGCGCGTCCAGAATTTGGTCTTTTGTCACTGCTGTCATGGTTTGCGCCCAAAGGACGTTCCACCTATATACGCCTGAGGCTGTCAGAACCAATGGGCACAAATGCCTTGGAATACCCCGAATGGAAATCAGGGCGGTAACACGCCGGGCGGCGGACGCGGACCGTGGGGCCGTGGCCCGTCAGGCGGTGGACCGCAGCCGCCGGATTTTGAAGAACTGCTGCGCCGCAGCCAGGAACGGCTGAAACGCATATTGCCGGGCGGTTTCGGCGGCCGGGATTTCGGCACCGGCGGGCTGATGATCGGCGCGCTGGTGCTGGTGGTGGTGTGGCTGCTGAGCGGTGTTTACGTCGTTTCCGCCTATGAGCAGGGCGTGGTGCTCAGGTTCGGAAAAATTGTCGCGCGCACGATGCCGGGCATCAATTATCACCTGCCGTGGCCGATCGAGACCGTTTACACACCGGACGTGACCCATCCGCGCCAGATTTCCATCGGCTATCGCCAGGCCGGTTCGGAGGAGGATACCGGGCAGGATGTCTCCAGCGAGAGCCTGATGCTGACCGGCGATGAGAACATCGTCGACATCAATTTCACCGTTTACTGGGTGATCAAGGACGCGGCCAATTTCCTGTTCAATGTGGAAGACCCCAACGGCACCGTGAAAGCGGTGGCCGAAAGCGCGATGCGCGAAGTGGTGGGCAAGAGCCAGATCGAGCCCATTCTGACCCAGGATCGCGAGCCGGTGCAGCAGCAGGTGAAAAAGCTGATGCAGGCGGCGCTCGATTCCTATGGCGCCGGTGTTCAGATCACCGATGTGAAGATGCAGAAGGCCGATCCGCCGGCACAGGTGATCGACGCCTATCGTGACGTGCAGGCCGCGCGCGCCGACCAGGAGCGGATGCGCAACGAGGCCGAAGCCTATTCCAACAAGATCATCCCCGAGGCGCGCGGCCGGGCGGCCCGCATCGTGCAGGAGGCGCAGGCCTACAAGCAGCAGGTCGTCGCCGAGGCCAGCGGTGAGGCCAAGCGGTTTCTTTCCGTGTACGAAGAATATCGCAAGGCGCCCGACGTGACGCGCGAGCGGATGTATCTGGAAACCATGAGCCAGATCCTCGGCACCTCGAACAAGGTGATCGTGGACGGCAATTCCAAGGGTATCGTGCCGTATCTGCCGCTGCCGGCGCTGAAGAATGTGCCGTCGAAGACGACGAGCCTGCCCGGACCGCCGGGTTCGACCAAGGCGCAGGATTCCAGCGTTTCCGCAGGAGGCAGCCAATGAACCGCGGCGTGGGAATCCTGATCGGGATCGCGGCTGCGATTGTGATCGTGGTGGGGCTTTTGTCGGTCTACACCGTCAATCCGCGCGAGCAGGCGCTGGTGCTGCAATTCGGTGCGCCGCGCGCGCTGGTCACCGAGCCGGGGCTGCATGTGAAGATGCCGTTCCTGCAGCAGGTGCTCTATCTGCCGAAATATCTGCTCAATCTCGATGCGCCGGCGGAAGAAGTGATCGCGCTGAACAAGAAGCGCATGGTGGTGGATGCCTTCGCGCGCTGGCGCATTACCGATCCGCTGAAATTCTACCAGACGCTTTACGATACGCAGACGGCGGTGGTGCGGCTGACGCCGATCCTGTCATCCGATGTGCGCCGGGTTCTGGGCTCGCATAGCTTTGCCGCCATCCTCTCCGACCGGCGGGCCGAACTGATGGTCGATATCCGCAAGGAGATGAACCAGGACGCAGGCAGCTTCGGAATTCAGATTGTCGATGTCCGCATCCGCCATGCCGATCTGCCGCCGCAGAACAGCGAAGCGATCTATCGCCGCATGCAGCAGGAACGTGCGCGTGAAGCCAACCAGTTCCGTGCCGAGGGCGAGGAAACCTCGCAACGGATCAAGGCACGGGCCGAGCGCGAAGTGACCGTCATCACCGCCGAGGCGACGCGCGAATCCGAAATCCTGCGCGGGCAGGGCGATGCACAGAAGACCAAGATACTGGGCGATGCCTTCGGGCAGGACCCGAATTTCTTCGCCTTCTACCGCTCGATGGAGGCGTATCAGGACGCGATGCCGCCGGACAACACCACCATGGTGCTGTCGCCGACGGGACAGTTCTTCCGCTATTTCGGCGCCGGCGGCGACAGCCGCAAATAGCGTCTTGCGCGCGCGGCCGGGCCGCTGGCACGAAAGTGATCCGCGCGCCCTGTTTGCAGGCGGGAATGTTCGCTTATGCTGACCCTTCGAATCGGCGCCATTTGCGGTGATGGAACGGGGCGGGAGCCGGACAGGTTTCGTTGATGAATATTGCCATGATCAGAATGCCTTATCGTATCCTGTGTGTGCTTTTCGCAGCGCTTCTGCCGCTTGCCGCGGGCCCCGCGGCCCAGGCACGGCCGGCACCGGATTCCTTTGCCGATCTGGCCGGCCAGCTTCTGCCGACGGTGGTGAACATCTCCACCACCCAGACCCTGAAGGCGCAGAAACCGCAGCTTTCGCTGCCGGATGTGCCGCCGGGTTCGCCGTTGCAGGACCTGTTCAAGGATTTCCTGCAGAACAATCGCGGGCTGCCGCGGCATGTCACCTCGCTCGGCTCCGGCTTCATCATCGATCCCTCCGGCCTGATCGTGACGAACAACCATGTGATCGAAGGCGCCGACCAGATCACGGTGACGCTGAACGACGGCACCACGCTTCCGGCCAAGCTGATCGGGCGCGACGACAAGACCGATCTGGCGCTTCTCAAGGTGAAGCCGTCGAAGCCGTTGCCGGCCGCGAAGTTCGGCAATTCGGACAAGGCACGGGTGGGCGACTGGGTGATGGCGATCGGCAATCCGTTCGGCCTCGGCTCCACCGTGACGGCGGGCATCGTTTCGGCACGCAACCGCGATATCAATGCCGGACCGTATGACGATTTCATTCAGACCGACGCGCCGATCAATCGCGGCAATTCCGGTGGACCGCTGTTCGACATGGACGGCACGGTGATTGGCGTGAACTCTGCCATCTTCTCGCCCACCGGCGGCTCGGTCGGCATCGGCTTTTCCATACCGGCCAATCTGGTCAAGGACGTGATTGGGCAGTTGCGCCAGTTCGGCACCACCCATCGCGGCTGGATTGGTGTGCGCATCCAGCAGGTGACCGATGACATGGCGCAAGGGTTGGGCCTGCCCAATGCGGCCGGCGCGCTGGTGGCCGATGTCACCGCGGGCGGCCCGGCGGCGAAGGCAGGTATCCGCAACGGCGATGTGATCGTGGGTTTTGACGGCAAGCCGGTGACCGACAATCGCAGCCTGCCGCGGCTGGTGGCCGACACCAATGCGGGCAAACTGGTCAATGTCGAGGTGGTGCGCGGCGGCAAGAAGCAGACGCTGAAACTGACGGTGGCGAAACTTCAGGATGAAACGCCGAAGACGGCCGCGCGCAAACCGCAGCAGCCGCCCGGCAAGGCAAAGCCGAAGGTCGCATCGCTTGGACTTTCGCTTGCCGCGCTGGATGAGGAAACGCGCGGTCATTACAGGATTGCGCCCAATGTGAAGGGTGTCGTCATCACCGACATCGATCCCGACGGGATTGCGGCGGAGAAGAATTTGCGCCCCGGCGATGTGATCGTGGAAGTGCAGAACAAGCCGGTGCGCACACCCGACGATGTGGTGAAGAAGGTCGCGGCTGACATCAAGGCCGGCCACAAGGTCGAGGTGATCCTGATCAATCGCGGCGGCAATCTGACCTTTGTCGCGCTGCGCTTTTCCGGGCGATAGGGCCCCCCTCAGTCAGCTTCGCAACTGTCGGCCGACGAAACGTCCACTGGACCTTTCATATACGGCCTCCACCCCCGTAAACGGGGGAGCAGAATACGGGCTTTCAGGTCCGTACGATTTCGGGTTCGGAGTAGCCCTGCAGGTAGAGCAGCGCGTCGAGGTGATTGTGATCGATGCGCGCGGCGGCGGCCTCGGCCACCACGGGCTTGGCGTGAAAGGCGACACCGAGACCGGCACGTTCGATCATCGCAAGATCGTTGGCGCCATCGCCGACCGCCAGCGTGCAGGCGGGATCGAGATGGTTTTCCGCGATGGCCCCGTTCAGCGCCCGTAGTTTCGCTTCGCGTCCGAGGATGGGTTCTTCCACCGTGCCGAGAAGCCGCGTGCCGTCATCCAGCAGCACATTGGCATGATGATCGTCGAAGCCCGCATCGGCGGCCACGCGCTGGGTGAAAAAGGTGAAGCCGCCGGAGACCAGAAGCGTTGTGGCGCCGTTTGCCTTCATGGTGGCGACGAGGGGTTTGGCGCCCGGCGTCAGCCGCACGCGTTCGGCGTAGACGCGGCTGAGGCGGTGGACGGCGAGCCCCTTCAGCAGGGCGACACGTTCGCGCAACGCAGGTTCGAACGCGATCTCGCCGCGCATCGCGCGTTCGGTGATGGCGGCGACCTGCGGCTTCAGGCCCATCATGTCCGCGATTTCGTCCAGGCATTCGACCGTGATGATGGTCGAATCCATATCCGCGATCAGAAGCCGTTTGCGCCGGTTCGCGGTGGCGATGACATTCACATCCCAATCATGGGCCGCAGCGATGGCGCGCGCGGTGCCAAGCGTTTCGGCCGGATCGCCATCGAACGGCCAGTCGAAGGCACGCTGCGGCGACAGCGTGATGAAGGCGCCGCGTTTGGCCGGCAGGGCGGCGGCAAACGCATCCGGCACCGCATCGGCGCCAATGACGTTGAGAACAAAGGGGAATTCTTGTGCCATGCGTGGCTTTTCGCGATAGAAGGACGATGAAAGTCGATGCCGTGCTTATTACAGGGCCGACCGCGAGCGGCAAGTCAGCCGTGGCGCTGGATGTGGCCGCGGCGATCGGCGGTGCCATCGTCAACACCGATTCCATGCAGGTTTACCGGCAACTGCGCATTCTGACGGCGCGGCCGGACGATGCGGAGATGGCGCGCGTGCCGCATCACCTGTTCGGGCATGTGGGTGTGGAGGAACGCTATTCCGCCGGGCGTTACGGCCGCGAGGCGGCGGAGACGCTGGCAGATTTGCGCGCGCGCGGCCGGATTCCGCTGTTCGTCGGCGGCACCGGACTTTATTTCAGCGTACTGACGGAGGGGATCGCCGAAATTCCGCCCGTTCCGGCAGCCGTGGCGGCGGCGGCAAGCGCGAAACTGAATGAGATGGGCAATGCAGCGTTTCACGCCATGGTGATGGCATGCGATCCGCAAACCGGTGCGCGGCTTGCCCCCGGCGACAGCCAGCGGCTGCTCCGGGCCTATAGCGTGTTTCAGGCCACCGGGCGGCCGCTTTCCGACTGGCAGAAGGGCGGGGCGGCGCCGGTTCTGGCGGGGCTGAAGCTGGCGCGGTTCGTCCTGAATCCGCCGCGGCCCACCCTGCATGCGCGGATTGCCGCCCGCTTCGCCGCCATGCTGGCGCAGGGTGTGGTGGAAGAAGTGCGGGCGCTGCCCCGGCCGGACCCGGCGCTGCCGGCAGCGCGGATCCTGGGGCTGGCCGCAATCCGGGATTTTGCGGATGGCCGCATCGGCCGGGAGGCGATGGAAGAGACGGTGGTGACGGCAACCCGGCAATACGCCAAGCGGCAGGTCACCTGGTACCGCAAGAAAATGGCGGGCTGGCAGTGGATTGAGAGTGAGGTCCAGCGCAATATCATTTCGGAAATCATGTCGCAGGTTGCGTGAACTTGCTTGACCTTCCCTCTCCGGCCCCATAATTTGCCCCATCGTAATCAGGGGCAGCGCATGTTGGCCGTGCTCGTACTTCTTGGTGTGCCGCTGGACGGGCGGGGATAATCCCCCGATTTTCCGAATAGCGGCGTTTGGCAAGGGGCGGTAACGCCCCTTTCGTATTTCAGGCCTTTATGATCTGGGCCTTTGCGTAATCTGGGCCCTTGGTGGTTGGGCCTTTTGAATCTCAGGGAAGTCCCGCGATGGACAAGGACGGCATGATGAATCGGTTGGCGGAGGATGTGGTCACGCTGAGCGGCGCAGAGATGGTGATCCGTGCGCTGAAGGATCAGGGTGTCGCGCATATTTTCGGGTATCCGGGCGGTGCGGTCCTTCCGATCTATGATGCGCTGTTCGCCGTCGAGGGGCTGACGCATGTGCTGTGCCGCCATGAGCAGGGCGCGGTGCATGCCGCCGAAGGCTATGCGCGTTCCACCGGCAAGCCGGGTGTCGTGCTCGTCACCTCCGGCCCCGGCGCCACCAATGCGGTCACCGGACTGACCGATGCCTTGATGGATTCGATTCCGCTGGTGGTGCTGACCGGACAGGTCGCCACCCATCTGATCGGCAACGATGCCTTTCAGGAATGCGATACGGTGGGCATCACGCGGCCCTGCACCAAGCACAACTGGCTGGTGAAGGATGTCAACGATCTGTCGCGCGTGCTGCACGAGGCGTTTCAGATTGCGACCACGGGCCGCCCCGGTCCGGTGGTGGTCGATATTCCGAAGGATATCCAGTTCAAGAAGGGCGCTTACGTCGGGCCGGAATCTGTCAGCCATCGCACCTACAGGCCGAAGACAGAGCCCGAACTGGGCAGCATCGTGCGCGCGATCGAATTGATGGCGGCGGCGGAGCGGCCGGTGTTCTACACCGGTGGCGGCATCATCAATGCGGGGCCGGAAGCAAGCCGGCTGTTGCGCGAACTGGTGCGGACAACCGGTTTTCCCATCACCTCCACCCTGATGGGGCTGGGCGCCTATCCCGCGTCCGATCCGCAATGGCTCGGCATGCTGGGCATGCACGGCACCTATGAAGCCAACCTCGCCATGCATGATTGCGATGTGATGATCTGCCTGGGTGCGCGGTTCGACGACCGCGTGACGGGGAAGATCGATGCCTTCTCTCCCAATTCCAGGAAAATTCATCTCGATATCGATGCGGCGCAGATCAACAAGAATGTGCGTGTCGATGTGCCGATTGTCGCCGACGCGGCGAAGGCGCTAAAAGAGATGCTGCATTTCTGGAAGACGCAGCGGCGCAAGGTGAATGCACCCGCGCTGAAAGACTGGTGGAAACAGATCGAGGAATGGCGGGGCAAGAAATCGCTCTCCTACCGCCAGTCGAACAGCGTGATCAAACCGCAATATGCGATCGACCGGCTATATGAGCTGACGCGCGACCGCGAAGTGTTCATCACCACCGAAGTCGGCCAGCATCAGATGTGGGCGGCGCAGCGGTTCAAGTTCGAAGGGCCCAATCACTGGATGACCTCGGGCGGGCTCGGCACCATGGGCTATGGCCTGCCGGCCTCCATCGGCGTGCAGGTGGCACACCCCGATGCGCTGGTGATCGACATTGCGGGCGAAGCATCGGTGCAGATGACGATGCAGGAAATGTCCACCGCCATGCAGTATGGCCTGCCGGTGAAGATTTTCATTCTGAACAATCAATATATGGGCATGGTGCGGCAGTGGCAGCAATTGTTGCATGGCGGGCGCTATTCCCACTCCTATTCCGAGGCGCTGCCGGATTTCGTGAAGATGGCGGAAGCCTTCGGTTGCGTGGGGCTGCGCGCGGAAAAACCGGGTGAACTGGACGACAAGATCCGCGAGATGATCGATGTGAAGCGCCCGGTGCTGTTCGATTGCCGGGTGGACCCGAAAGAGAATTGCTATCCGATGATTTATTCCGGTGCTGCACACAATGAGATGGTGCTGTCCGATGCCGGGGATGAAACGCCGGAAGTGACGGAAGAAGGAAAGATGCTCGTTTGAACACGATTGCCGACAAGCGAACCAGACGCCACACCATTGCCGTGCTGGTGGACAATGAGGCGGGGGTGCTGGCCCGTGTCGTGGGCCTGTTTTCGGGCCGCGGCTACAATATCGAAAGCCTGACGGTGGCCGAGGTGGATGCCACCGCGCACACCAGCCGCATCACCGTCGTCACCTCCGGCACGCCGGACGTGATCGAACAGATCGAGGCGCAGTTGCGCCGCCTGGTGCCGGTGCACCGCGTCGTCAATTGGACCACCGACAAGCCGGGCGTGGAACGCGAGATGGCGCTGGTCAAGGTGGCGGGGCAGGGCGACAAGCGGGTGGAGGCCATGCGCATTTCGCAGGTGTTCCGCGCCCGCGTGGTGGACACGACCCATACGAGCTTTGTGTTCGAGATTACCGGCGGGCCGGACAAGGTCGACAATTTCATCGATCTGATGCGGCCGCTTGGCCTTGTTGACGTCAGCCGCACCGGGGTTGCCGCGATTTCCCGCGGGCCGGAGGCGATGTAGGTTCATCTGTCATGGCCCGCAGATGCGGGCCATCCAGTTGGGGCAGGAATATGGAGTCATTCAGCGCGCGGACGCGTGCTGGCTGGATGGCCCGGACGGACCGGGCCATGACAGTGCTTTTAGGAGACAGAGAATGCGCGTTTACTATGATCGGGATGCCGATCTGAATTTCATCAAGAACAAGAAAGTGGCCGTGATCGGCTTCGGCAGCCAGGGCCATGCCCATGCGCTGAACATGCGCGACAGCGGCGTGAAAGAGGTGGCGATTGCCGCCCGGCCCGGCGCATCCGCGAAAAAGGCGGAAGCCGCGGGTTTTGCCGTGATGTCGAACGCTGAAGCCGCGAAATGGGCCGATGCGATGATGATGGTGACGCCGGACGAGTTGCAGGCCGACATCTGGAAGAACGATCTGGAAAAGAACATGAAGCAGGGTGCGGCGCTGTTCTTCGCCCATGGCTTCAACGTGCATTTCCGCCTGATCGAACCGCGCCCCGACATCGACGTGGTGATGGTGGCACCGAAAGGGCCGGGCCACACGGTGCGCAGCGAATATCAGCGCGGCGGCGGCGTGCCCTGCCTGATTGCGGTGCATCAGGATTCGAGCGGCAATGCGCACGATCTGGGCCTGGCATACGCCAGCGCCATTGGCGGCGGGCGTGCCGGCATCATCGAAACCAGCTTCCGCGAGGAATGCGAAACCGATCTGTTCGGGGAACAATCCGTGCTGTGCGGCGGGCTGGTCGAATTGATCCGCGCCGGTTTTGAAACGCTGGTCGAGGCGGGCTATGCGCCGGAGATGGCGTATTTTGAATGCCTGCACGAGGTGAAGCTGATCGTGGACCTGATCTACGAAGGCGGCATCGCCAACATGAACTACTCGATCTCCAACACCGCGGAATATGGCGAATACGTCACCGGCCCGCGCATCATCACCCCCGATACCAAGGCGGAAATGAAGCGCGTTCTGGCCGATATTCAGTCGGGCCGTTTTGCGCGCGACTGGGTACTGGAAAACAAGGCGGGGCAGCCTTCGTTCAAGGCGACACGTACCCGCAACGCCGCCCATCCGATTGAGGAAGTGGGTGAGCGCCTGCGCGGGATGATGCCGTGGATCGCCAAGAACAAACTGGTGGACAAGGCGAAGAACTGATGGCGGCAAGGGTCATGCACCTGTCACGTTTCCGTGGCAGGTGACATGACGGAAGCCTTCAACACGGCAGGAAAGATGGACGCACCGCTATTCCAGGCCATTCGCAATTTCCGCGATTGCGGCGGCTATCGCACGCAAGAGGGCGGCAAGGTGCGCACTGGCGTGCTTTACCGGTCGGCGCATTTTCCCAATGCCAGCGATACCGATCTTGCCACGCTGGAGGCGCTGGGAATTTCGGTGGTGGTCGATCTGCGCCGCCCCGGCGAACGGCAATCGCACCCCTGCCGCCGCTGGCCGGGGTTTGAGCGCACTCGGCTGATCGAACATGACGGCGTGCCGGGCGCGGATCTGCCGCCGCATCTGGCCGCCTTCGTTCAGGCGGGCGAAAGTGCCGAGGCCGCCGATTTCGCGATGCGCGAGATTTATCGCGGCATGCCGTTCGATGCGATGATCCGCGAATTGTTCCGTGATTTTCTGACCGCGCTGGCCGAAAGCGATGGTGCGCTTCTGGTGCATTGCGCAGCCGGCAAGGACCGCACCGGGGTTGCGGCAGCACTGGCCCAGCACATTGCGGGTGTAAGCCGCGACGACATCTTCGCCCATTACCTCGAAACCAACCGGACGGCGCTTTCCGATCCCTCCATCATCGAAAATGTGCGGGAGAATTTCGGCCGTGACGGGCGGGCGGTGTGCGATGAGGCGATCCACGTCATTCTGAGCGTGACGCCGGATTATCTGACTATCGCCCTCGCCGAAATGACGGCGCGCTACGGTTCCATCGATGGTTATCTGCGTGACGGGCTGGGTGTGACGCCGGCCCTGCGGCGCGCGGTTGCCCAACGGATGACCGGCTGACGCAGCAGTTGTTTGCGGGTTGTGCGCAACCGGCAATATCGGGCTTGGAACTTCACCGTATCGAACTTGATGGAACTCATCGTATACGGAATAATTTTCTATACCTCGGATCAGCAATTGCTTTGCCGTTTTCGCGCGTATTAGCGTCCTTGCGCATTTCAGTGCGGCGGCGGCGTGCGAAAAGAAATCCTTCCTCTCACGTCCTTACGCGGTGTTGCCGCCATGGCGGTGATCGCCATGCACTTTTCCGCCACCATGCAATTGCTGGCCTCCGGAAAGTTTCCTTCGCTGGCCCCGCGCGGGCAATTGGCGGTGGACGTGTTCTTCGTGCTGTCCGGCTTCATCATGGCCTACACCTATCTCGGCTCGTTTCAGAACGAGGGCGGCTGGCGGGCCTATGGCAAATTCCTCACCAAGCGGGCGGCACGCATTCTGCCGTTAAATGTCGCGGTGACGGCCATCCTGATCGCGGTGGCGGCGGCTGCCACATGGCTGACCGGCAAGAACCCGCTTCCGGTGGTGCGGCTGGATCACGCGTTTGAGGATTTCGTCACCAACGCACTGATGCTGCCGGGGCTCGGGCTCGGGCACAGCATCAACTGGCCGGCCTGGTCGATCAGCGTGGAGTTTGCCGCCTATTTCTTTTTCCCGCTGTTTCTGGCCGGTGTCTTTCACCGCAAGCGGTGGGTTTTTCTGGTGTCGGTGCTTCTCGCGCTCGCGTTGATCGTGTGGGTGTGTGCAACCGGCGTCGATCTGGGGCCGGAGGGCAAACACAATCATCCGCCGCCGTGGCGCGACCTTGGCCGCTGTTTCTCGGAATTCGTGCTGGGGCTTGCCACCTATCGCCTCTATGCCTCGGGCAGGCTGACGCAACTGTTTCGCCGCGATGACGTGGCGCTGGCCATTTCCGCACTGATCGTCGTGCTTGTTCTGGCGGGCCCGGGCAATCTTTTCATTCTGCTGCTGTTCCCGCCGCTGATCCTGGCGCTGGCGCTGAATGACGGGCGCGTGGCCCAATGGATGTCGTGGCGGTTTCCTTATTTCCTCGGCCAGATTTCCTATTCGCTTTATCTGGTGCACGAGAATTTCCGCCATCTGGCGAGCGAAGTGGTGCGCAGCGTTCACCCCGGTCCGGTTGCGCCGCTGGTGGCGATGGCGCTGGCGGCGGTGTTTTCGACCGCGATGATTTTTCCTGCCTGGCTTTCCTATGTCTGGATCGAAAGGCCGGGGCGCACGCTGTTCCGCAATCTGCTCACAGGCCGCAAGACATCGGCTGGCGAGGCGCTGGCGCGCGAACCGGTAAAATAAGGCGCCCGTGCTGTTTCAGGACGGGTTTTCGAGGCTCAGCATCCCGGTTTCGTCGTCATAGGCGAACAATTCGCCAAACCGCGCCCAGCCGATCAGCGCGCGCAGCGTGTCTTCCGCCGCGTCGGGCGTCATGTGGTCTTCCAGCTCATCCAGAAAGCGGCGCTTCGGCGCGGAATGGGTTTCGCGCTCGTCCAGAACGCGGCTGATCAGAACCGCGAGCGGCACATGCACCAGCAGGCGGCGGCGGAACATGCGCTTGCGTTCGTCGAGTTCGGCTTCGGCAAAACGCTTGCCGGCCTCGGTCAGCACGATGTCGCCACCTTCCAGCCGGGCAAAACGCAACAACTCCAGCGTTTCGGCGACGGGGAAAAGTTCGTCGATCTCCATCTGCAGATCGGAGGCGATATCCGGCAGATCGGCGGTGCCGTTGAAAGGTTCGGCCGCCACGGTTTCAAGCAGGCCGGAGATCAGATTGGACGAGACGCGCGGCAGCAGCATGCCGATACCGGCGCGAAGGCCCGCCCGCTGCTGTTCCGCCCGCGCGATGCGGCCCGCCGTCATTTCCACATAAATGCGATCGACCAAGTCGCCAAAGCGCGGATCGTTGCGGTTGCGCGGATGCGGCAGGTCGATGCGGATTTCGCCCGTCACCCGGCCGGGATTGGTGGAGAACAACAGTACGCGGTCGCACATCAGCACTGCTTCCTCGATATTGTGGGTGACGAGGATCACGCATTGAATCGGAAGCTGGCCTTCCGCCCACAATTCCAGAAAATCGGTGCGCAGGTTTTCCGCCGTCAGCACGTCCAGCGCCGAAAACGGTTCGTCCATCAGAAGGATGTTGGGGTTCACCACCATGGCGCGGGCAAAGCCGACACGCTGGCGCATGCCGCCGGAGAGTTCGCGCGGATAGGCGGATTCGTAACCGTCGAGCCCGATCAGGTCGATGGCGGCAAGGGTGCGGGCACGCGCCTCCTTCGCCGGGATGTGCTGCGCCTCCAGTCCAAGCTGCACGTTTTCGAACACCGTGAGCCAGGGCAGCAACGCGAAACCCTGAAACACCATCGCAATGCCGGCGGGCGGACCATCGATCTTTTGTCCGAGATAGGTGATCTCGCCGCCCTGCGGTTCGGCCAGGCCGGAAATCAGACGCAGCAATGTGGATTTGCCGGAGCCGGAACGGCCAAGCAGGCCGACGATCTCCCCCTTGTGCAGAGTGAGGTTCACATCGTCGAGGACGAGCAGTTCGCCGCCGCCGGGCCTTGGGAAGGCGCGGCGCAGATGGCGGACATCGAGAACGGTATTTTCGCGCATCGTCACCTCAAGCCAGACGGTATTTGCGTTCGGCGTAACGGAACAGCGGACGCCAGAAGGCGCGGTTGACCAGTGTCACCACCACCGCCATCACCACAATGCCAAGCGCGATATGGGCATAATCGCCTTTGGTGGTGGCATCGGCGATATAGGCGCCGAGGCCGCGCGCCTCCAGCGTGCGGTCGCCCCAGTTTGCGATTTCGGCCACGATGCTGGCATTCCACGATCCGCCCGACGCGGTGATCGCCCCGGTGATATAATAGGGAAACACGGCGGGAAGCGCGATGCGCCGCCACCATTGCAATCCCCGCACCTGAAAACCGGCGGCGACATCGCGGAAATCGCGCGGAATGGCGGAGGCGCCAGCGATCACGTTGAACAGAATGTACCATTGCGTGCCGAGGATCATCAGCGGCGAGAGCCAGATGTCCGGGTTGAGCTGAAAGGCGACGATCAGCGACACCGCAACCGGAAACAGCAGGTTGGCCGGAAAGGCGGCAAGGAATTGCGCAATGGGTTGAACGATCGCGGTCAGCCGCGGGCGCAGGCCGACATAGATTCCAATCGGCGTCCACACCGCACTGGCGAGCGCGATCAGGACCGCCACCCGCAGGAAGGTGAAAAAGGCGAGGAGCAGAACCTCCTGCAATTCGTGCCATGAAATTTCATGGCCGAAAAAGAGCCAGCCTTGCCAGAGCGCGGCAGCGGCGGCGACCGCCAGCAGGCCATACCACAGAACATCGCTTGCGATGCGCCGCGACGGGCCTTGCGGCAGCGGTGTGGCAAGGGCGGGCGGTTTCTGCCGGTAGGACCAGCGCATCGCGGTCTGAAACGGCAGCGCCAGGCGATCCATCAGTTTCGAGCGGCGCAGAACCAGAAGCGCCCAGGGCGGAGCGGGTTCGTCATCGCCTTCCTGCTGGTCGATGCGGAAGCGCCGTGCCCACGCCACCAGCGGCCGGAACAGCAATTGATCGTAGATCAGGATCACCACCAGCATGGCGCCGATGGCCCAGAGGATCGCGTCCATGTCCCGTTCGGTAATGGCGAGCGCGATATAGGAGCCGATGCCCGGCAATGCGATAGTGGTGTGGCCGACGCTGATCGCCTCCGCCGCCACAACGAAGAACCAGCCGCCCGACATCGACATCATCATGTTCCAGATCAGCGACGGCATCGCGAACGGCGTTTCGATACGCCAGAACCGCGCCCACGCGCTCAGGCCGAAGACGCGGCCCGCCTCGGTCAACTCGTCCGGCACCGTGCGCAGCGATTGATAGAAGCTGAAGGCCATGTTCCAGGCCTGGCTGGTGAAGATCGCGAACACAGCGGCCAGTTCGGCGCCGAACATCCGCCCCGGTGTGAGCGAAAGGAAGAACACCACGGTGATCGAAATGAAACCGAGAATGGGCACCGATTGCAGAATGTCGAGCAGCGCGATCAGAAGTGGACCCATGCGCGGGCTTTTCGCGGCCCAGGTGGCGTAGGTGAAGGTGAAAAGCAGCGAGACGCCCATCGCGATCAGCATGCGCAACGAGGTCCGCAGGGCATATTCCGGCAGCAGCCGCGGATCGAGCGAAGACGGTTCTGCCGGAAGACTGGCGAGCGGGCTTACCAGATTGCGGCTGACGAGCGCGAACAGAACCACGAAGCCCACCACCAGCAACGCCGCCGCAATGTCCCACGGGCTCAGCCATGTGCCGGACCATCGGCTGGGGGCAAGCCGGTTCCATTCAACCGAGACGGGCGGCAGAAGGCGCAAGCGTTGGATTCCATTTGGGGGGTGATTCAGGCAGGGCTGAGTCTAGAACACGACCGCGCCAAGCTGAAGCGGGGCGATCGGGCCTTAGTGCCCGGTACTGATTTGACGATCAAGCCAGATCGCGGCATCGCGCGGGGTGCGCTTGTTGGTGCTGCGATCCACCATCAGATTGGCCTTCTGCATGGTTTCGAGATCGATCGCACCGACCAAGGGCTCCAGCGCCTTTAAAAGTTTTTCATCATGGGCCTGGGAGGGCGAGACCAGAATGATCGCATCGTAAGGCGGCAGCGCGCCTTTGGGATCGCCCAGCACCACAAGATCGTATTGCGCGATGCGCCCGTCGCTGGAAAAGGCGGAAATCACATCGACATCGCCGGTTTCAACCGCGCGATACATGAAATTCGGCTGGTACTGCCGCTTGACCGCGAAATCGAAGTGATAGGCCTTTGACACCGCGCGCCATTCAGGCCGGCTGGGAAATTCGTAATCGGTGCCGAGCTTGAGTTGGGAGGCATGCGCCGCCAGATCGGCAATGGTGCGGATGCCAAGCGCCTCTGCCCGGTCGCGCCGCATGGCGAAGGCGTAGGCGTTTTCAAAACCCACCGCGCCCAGATCGGCAACGCCGTAATTGTCTTTCAGCCATTTGCGGATTTCGCGCAGCATCACCTTGCGGCCGGGATTGCCGGTGCGCTTCATCTCGTTGGTCCAGATGGTGCCGGAATAATCGATATAGACATTGACGTCGTTCGCGGTGAGCGCCCGGAAGACCACGGCGGAGCCGAGATTGTCGCGCCGCACCGTGCTGAAACCGGCTTCCGCCAAATGCCGTTCGATCAGCGAGCCCAGAATATACTGCTCGCTGAAATTCTTGACCCCGACCACCACATCGGCCCGCCCGCTGGCCAGCATGGGCGCAAGGCTTGCCCCCACCACGAGGGCGAGGCCGACAAGACAGGCAATCAGCTTGGCGAAGGAATGTTCGCTGAAGCTCTGTTCGGCCAGTGCCAGAAGCCGATCCACCACCATGGTCAGAAGGGCGGCCGCGACACAGCCGAACAGAACGAAAATCCAGTTCTCGGTCTGAAGGCCGGTGAAGATGTAATTGCCGAGGCTGGTCTGGCCCACGGGGGTGGACAGGGTGGCGGTGCCGATCACCCACACCGCGGCGGTGCGGATGCCGGCCATGATGACGGGGGCGGCAAGCGGCAGTTCGACCAGAAACAGGGTTTGCCGTTTGGTCATGCCGACGGCGCGTGCCGCCATGATCACCGCCGGGTCGATGCCGGTGATGGCCGAAACCGTGTTCCGCAGCACCGGCAGCATGGAATAGAGCGTCAACGCCAGCAGCGCGGGCAGAAAGCCCAGCGCGCGGAAACCGGCCCCGAAGGTCGATTGCGCGAACACCGACAGAACCAGCAGCACCGGATAGAACAGGGCCAGCAGAGCGAGGCTCGGGATGGTCTGGATCATGCTGGCAAAACCCAGCACGGGCCCGCGCAACGCGCGCGAGCGGGCGGCGATAATGCCGAGCGGCAGGCTGATCGCGAGCCCGAGCAGAAGCGCCGACAGGCTGAGCAGCACATGCTGGCCCAGATAATCCGGCAGATTGGCCAGGGCGGCCGCGAAGGAGGCCCGCGTTCCCCCCATCAGGCCGGCCCCGCCTGCATGATGGCGGCCAGCTCGCGCGCCCGGCGGCGCGGGGTTTCGATCAGGGTGCGGACGAAATCGTCCGCCGGATTGGCCGCCAGGTCCTGCGGCGTGCCGATCTGGGCGATTTTTCCGTCGCGCATCACCGCCACCCGGTTCCCCAGCATGAAGGCCTCCGTCATATCGTGGGTGACGAGCACGGTGGTCAGCTTCAGTTCGCGATGGATCTGAAGGAAATCGGTTGCCAGATCATCCCGCGTCAGGGGATCGAGCGCGCCGAACGGCTCATCCATCAGCATGATGTGGGGTTCAGCGGCGAGTGCGCGGGCCAGCCCAATGCGCTGGCGCTGGCCGCCGGACAGTTCCGCCGGGTAGCGGTCGCGATATTGCTCCACCGGCAGGCGGACGAGGGCGAGCAGTTCCGTGACGCGGGCGGCGATGCGCGGCTTGTCCCAGCCGAGGAGGCGGGGCGTGATCGCCACATTTTCCCCCACCGTCATATGCGGGAAAAGGCCAACCCCTTGAAAAACATAGCCCATATGGCGGCGCAGGGTGACGGGATCGGCGGTGGTGGCATCCTGCCCGTCGATCCGGATCGTACCGGCGCTGGGTTCGGCCAGGCGGTTGATCAGATTGAGGGTGGTGGTCTTGCCCGAGCCGGATTCGCCGATCAGGACCATGACCTCACCTGCCGCAATGGCAAGGTCCAGGCCGTCGATGGCGGGCGGGCCCTCCGGGCCGAATTGCTTGGAGATGCCCTGAAGCTCGATCATCGGGGAAGTCATTCTTCAAGCGGTTAGCATGGCAGGGCGGCCATGGCCACCCGAGGGCGCCTAATGGATACCCCACGGCGGACACCCCGCCGCAGGCCGCAGAATCCACTGGCGTTCGGCTGCGTTATGATTAAAACGGCGGCCCGAGTGCTATTGCACAGCTTCGACAAATCAGCGTAAAAAAGTGTGGTCGAAGCGAAAACTGGTGCATTTACGCGCCCTTAAGCGCAATTTCTTATCGTTAGCAGACCGTAACGAACGCGGGAACGGCGATCCGGCGATGACAGCAGGTGATTACAGCAGAAACCACCAGGGCGGGGCCGCGTGCTTTTCCGCTGCCGGTTCTGCGCGCCCTGTTTCCGTGTCCCGTCCTTCTCTCGTTTCGTCGCTTGGCACGCTTCTCCTCCTCCTTAGCTGCCCCTAGGCGCCGGCGGCCGCGATCCGCGGCGGGTGTTTGGGGGATTTGAGCCAAAGGAAAGATTGAAGCGCCGAGACCGGCGAACGGAAGGAATGTAAGGCTATGAGTACGAATTCTGAGGGTCACGAGCGAGTTCGCATCTTCGACACCACGCTGCGCGATGGAGAACAATCTCCCGGCGCGGCGATGACACATCAGGAAAAGATCGAAGTTGCCGAACTGCTCGATGCCATGGGTGTCGACATCATCGAGGCGGGTTTCCCGATTTCCTCGGTGGGCGACTTTGAAGCGGTCAATGAAATTGCCAAGCGCACGAAGAACGCGGTGATCTGCGGCCTGTCGCGCGCGGGCTTCAAGGACATCGACCGCGCGGGCGAGGCGTTGAAGCCGGCCAAGCGTTTCCGCATTCACACCTTCATCTCCACCAGCCCCGTGCATATGAAGCACAAGCTGCAGATGGGACCCAATGCGGTGCTGGATGCGGTGGGCGCATCGGTGGTGCGGGCACGCAATTTCACCGACGATGTGCAGTGGAGCGCGGAAGACGCAACGCGGACGGAGGCCGATTTCCTCTGCCGCTGTGTGGAACTGGCGATCCGTTCCGGCGCCACCACGATCAATATTCCCGATACCGTGGGCTATACCACGCCGCAGGAATATGTGGCGCTGATCCAGATGCTGCGCAATCGCGTGCCGGATGCGGACAAGGTGATCTTTTCCACCCATTGCCACAACGATCTGGGCCTGGCCGTGGCCAATTCGCTGGCCGGCATCATCGGCGGTGCGCGGCAGGTGGAATGCACCGTCAACGGCATCGGCGAGCGGGCGGGCAACGCCGCGCTGGAAGAAATCGTGATGGCGCTGAAGGTGCGCAAGGATGCGATGGCGTTCACCACCGGCATCGATACGCGGATGCTGGCGCGCGCCTCCAAACTCGTCTCCAACGTCACCGGCTTTCCGGTGCAGTACAACAAGGCCATCGTCGGCAAGAATGCCTTCAGCCATGAATCCGGCATCCATCAGGACGGCATGCTGAAGAATGTCGAGACCTACGAGATCATGCGCCCCGAAGATGTGGGGGTGAAGGAAACCTCGCTGGTGCTGGGCAAGCTGTCGGGCCGGCACGCCTTCCGCGAGAAGCTGTCGAGCCTCGGCTACGATCTGACCGATGAGGCGTTCGCGGAAACCTTCCGCCGCTTCAAGGCGCTGGCCGACCGCAAGAAGCATGTTTTTGACGAGGACATTGTCGCCCTTGTCGATGACGGTGTGATCCGCGGCAAGGATACGATTTCGGTGCAGTCGCTGAAGATCGAGACCGGCATCGGTGTGGCACCCGCGGCCGAGATGACACTTTCGGTCGATGGCGAAATCCGCAGCGGAAAAACCACCGGCGATGGCGCTGTGGATGCGGTGTTCGCCGTGATCCGCGCGCTTTATCCCCATCCGGCCCATCTGCAACTGTTTCAGGTGCAGGCGGTGACGGAAGGGACCGATGCACAGGCGAATGTCAGTGTGCGGCTGGAAGAAAACGGCCGCACCGTGACGGGCCGCGCCGCCGATACCGATACGCTGGTGGCCGCGGCATACGCCTATGTGAATGCCTTAAACAAACTGTTGGTGAAACGTACGAAGCAGGCGCCGGAAGCATTGACGGTCGCGCGATAGAATAAGGGAGTCCCGGCTCCGAAAGGCCGGGACTCTATTCGCGCAAGCGGGCAGGGGAGCGTCTCGGAAAGGAATGGCGCAAGGAATGTTGGGCACACTTCTCGGCGTGCTATCGAGTGATATGGCCATCGACCTTGGAACGGCGAATACGCTCGTTTATGTCAAGGGTCGCGGCATCGTGCTCAATGAACCATCCGTCGTTGCGATGATGAGCAAGGGCGGCAAGAAGCAGGTTCGCGCGGTCGGCAATGACGCCAAGATGATGCTGGGCCGCACGCCCGGCAATATCGAGGCGATCCGCCCGATGCGCGATGGCGTGATCGCCGATTTCGAAATCGCGGAAGAGATGATCAAGCATTTCATCCGCAAGGTGCACAACCGCCGCTCTTTCGCGAACCCGATGATTATCGTCTGTGTCCCCTCAGGCTCCACCGCGGTGGAACGGCGTGCGATTCAGGAATCCGCACTTTCCGCCGGTGCACGCCGGGTGTTCCTGATCGAGGAGCCGATGGCGGCCGCGATCGGGGCCGGTTTGCCGGTGTCGGAGCCGACGGGGTCCATGATCGTCGATATCGGCGGCGGCACCACCGAGGTTGCGGTGCTGTCGCTCGGCGGGATTGTCTATTCCCGCTCCGTCCGTGTCGGCGGCGACAAGATGGATGAAGCGATTATCGGTTATATCCGCCGCAATCTGAACCTTCTGATCGGGGAAGCGAGCGCGGAGCGGATCAAGAAGGAAATCGGCAGCGCCGCAAGCCCGGACAGCGGCAGCGGCAAATCGCTCGACATCAAGGGCCGCGATCTTCTGAACGGTGTGCCGAAAGAGATCATCATCAGCGAACGGCAGATTTCGGAAGCGATGACCGAGCCGGTCGGCGCCATTGTCGAAGCGGTGAAAGTGGCGCTGGAAGCCACACCGCCGGAACTGGCCGCCGATATTGTGGACAAGGGCATCGTTCTGACCGGCGGCGGTTCGCTGCTCAACAATCTCGACCGGGTATTGCGCGAGGCGACGGGGCTACCGGTCAGTATTGCCGACGATCCGCTCTCCTGCGTTGCGCTGGGGACGGGAAGCGTACTCGAGAACACCAAGGGAATGCGTCACATCCTCACAACTGCGTTCTAGCCGCGTTGCGTTAAGGCGAGGGGCCTGATGGCGAACGGACTTCGGAGGTCAACAAGACTGCGTGGCAACACGCAATTCCCGATCGCTTTGTTCGGTGCGCTGGCGCTTGCGCTGCTGCTTCTGGGCAAGACGCAAGGCAACATGCTGGATCAGGCGCGTGCGGCGCTGATCGATTGGGCTTCCCCCGGCCTTGCCGCCATTCATGCCCCGTTTGAAGGCTTCAACCGCTGGCTTGCCAATGCCGACGACATGTTCAACCTCTATCAGGAGAATGTGCGCCTGAAGGAGGACAATGCCCGCCTGCGCCAATGGCAGGGGGCGGCGCTGGCGCTTGAGGCCCGCGTCGGCCGCTATGAGCAATTGCTGAATGCGGTGCCGGAACGCAAAACGGAGTCGGTGCTGGCGCGTGTGATCGGGCGGTCCGGGCGGCCGTTTCTGGAAACCATGATCCTCGATGCCGGAACCGCCAATGGCGTGAAGCCGGGTGAAGCGGTGCTTGACCCGCGCGGGCTGGTCGGGCGCGTTTATCTGGCGGGGCAGAACACGTCATGGGTGATCCTGCTGCGCGATGTCAGCAGCCGGGTTCCAGTGGTGATCCAGCCGGGCAATATTCCCGCCATGCTGACGGGCGACAACACCGTGGCGCCGCGGCTGGAGGCCTTGCCGCCGCGCACGGAACTGAAACCCGGATCGGTCATCGTTACATCGGGCGATGGCGGGTTGCTGCCGGCGGGCCTTGCCGTCGGCACCGTGGTTGCGCAGGCGGGCAAATATCGCGCCGCCCTTTATGCCGAAGCACATTCCACCAGCGAAGTGGAAATCCTGCGTTATCAGCGCCTGCCGGAACAGGCGCCGCCGCCAAGCCTGGACGATATTCCCGATCCCGGCCCGATGCCCGCTCAGGTCGAAACCATGCAGCCACCGGCGCAAACGGATGCGCAACCGGCGCCGCCGCCGGCCGGACAGGCCGCGCCCGTCGCGCCTGCCGTGCCGGATCGCGGACAGGCCGGGGCGGGGCGCGCCGCCGGGTGATGGCTGGCGAATAAAGGGCTGGCGCGATGGACCGGGCAAGTGCCATGGCTGGCGGCATGATCGCAGCAAGCATTCCTTTTTTCTGCGGCATTGCCGCGGCCGTGATCGCCAATCTGCCGGTGTCGTTCACGCTGGGCTTTCTGCCGCCGCCGCTGCTTGCGCTGATGCCGCTTTATTTCTGGTGTCTGGTGCGGCCGGACCTGATGCCGCCGGGCGCGGCCTTCACCATCGGGCTGGTGCAGGATTTCCTCTCCGGTGCGCCGATCGGCGTGTGGACCGGTGCTTTCATTGCGGCCTATGCTCTGCTCGATCGCAGGCGTGATGCGTTTGCAGGGTTGTCGGGGCCGGCCGCGGTTCTGGGTTTCGGGCTGGCGGCACTGGTGGTCAGTGTGGCGGCCTATTTCCTGGGCGCCATCTATTTCTGGCATTTGCCGGCGGCGGAACCGATCCTGCTCAGCCTCGTGCTGTCGATCCTGCTTTATGTTCCGGCCGCGATGGTTCTGGGTGCCGTCCATCGCCGTTTTGTCGGACCGCTGAGAGTGCAGCCCTGATGCCGCTGTTCGACCGCAAGGACAAGAGCCGTTATGCGACCTTCTCGCGCCGCACCTTGCTGGCTGCGGGCGGCATGACGGGGATTTTCGCCGTACTGGCGGGCCGGCTCTATCAATTGCAGATCCTCGATTTCGATCAGTTCATGACCGAGGCCGAGGAGAACCGCATCAACGAACGCCTGCTGGCACCGGCACGGGGGCGGATTCTGGATCGTTTCGCGGTCGAACTGGCCAATGACCGGCGCAACTACCGCGTGCTGCTGACGGCGGAGCAGGCGACCGGCGGCATCAGTGAATCGCTCGACGCGATCGGGCGGCTGATCGAGATCAGCGATGCACGGCGCAAGAAAATCCTGCGTGAGATCGCGCAGAACAAACCCTTCGTTCCGATTACGGTGGTGGAGAATCTGAACTGGGAGGCGTTTTCGCGCCTGAGCCTCAATCTGCCGTACCTGCCGGGTGTGCAGCTCGACGTCGGCGAGACCCGCGCCTATCCTTTTGCCGATGAGCTGTCCCATATCGTGGGCTACGTCGCCGCGGTCAGCGAAGAAGACCGCAAGAACGGCAACGATCCGTTGTTGAGCCTGCCGGATTTCCGTGTCGGCAAACGCGGTATCGAGAAGGAATTTGACGAGGAGATACGCGGGCAGGCCGGTGTCAGCCGCGTGGAAGTGAACGCCTATGGCCGCGTGATCCGCGAATTGAGCCGCGACCCCGGCACGCCGGGGCAGGATGTCTATCTCACCATCGATCAGGATGTGCAGAAATTCGCAGCCGAGCGCCTGGGCGGCGAAAGTGCGGCCTGTGCGGTGATGGATGTGGAAACCGGCGATGTCATCGCGCTGGTATCGTCGCCCGGATTCGATCCCAATCTGTTCAATGTCGGCATTTCCACCGCGGAATGGAATGCGCTGACCAACAACGATCACAAGCCGCTGTTGAACAAGGTGCTGTCGGGCACCTATCCGCCCGGATCGACCTTCAAGCCGGTGACGGCGCTGGCGGCGCTGGACGCGGGTGTGGCGGTGCCGGGCTATACCGTGTTCTGCTCCGGTGTTTATACCTTCGGCAATCATCAGTTTCATTGCTGGAAACGGGGCGGGCACGGCACGCTGGATCTGCGCGGCGCGCTGAAACATTCCTGCGACGTGTTCTTCTATGAGACCGCGCGCCGCGTCGGCATCGACAAGCTGGAGCAGACGGCGCATGCGCTCGGCCTGGGCAAGGTGACAGGGATCGAGCTTCCGGGCGAACGCGCCGGTGTCATTCCCGGCCGGGAATGGAAGCGGAAAACACTGCATGCAGCATGGCAGCAGGGCGAAACGCTGATCGCCGGCATCGGCCAGGGTTATGTGCTGTTGACGCCGCTGCAATTGTGCATGTTGACCGCGCGCATCGCGAGCGGGCGGGCGGTGAGCCCGCGGCTGGTTCATTCGGTCGGCGCCCATGCACGGCCGCACCGGGCCGCGCCGCGGTTGCCGTTCTCGGACGATGCGCTGGCCGCCGTCCGGTCCGGCATGGATGGCGTGACCAATGAGCCGGGCGGCACCGCCTATGCCTGGCGCATCAACGAGGCGGGTTTTGAAATGGCGGGCAAGACCGGTACCGCGCAGGTGCGCCGCATCACCAAGGCCGAACGCGCAACCGGGGTGATGAAGAACGAGCATCTGCCCTGGCGCCTGCGTGATCATGCGCTGTTCATTGCCTATGCGCCGGTGGAAAAGCCGCGCTACGCCTGCGCGATTCTGGTGGAGCATGGCGCGGTGGCCGCCCACCCGCAGGTGCAGATGGCGCGCGACATCCTGCTCTACACGCAGAAGAAAGATCCGTTGCGGATTCCGCCGGCCTATCCGGTGACGGCCGCGGCAAACACGACAGGCCGGGGTTAGTATCCGTGAACGCAACACCCAACATCGCAGCCAGACGGCCGTTGACCCTCAGCGAGAAACTGCTGGAGGTCGATTGGGGCTTGATCATTCTGATCACACTGGCCGCGTGTGCCGGTTTCGCGATGCTCTATTCGATCGCCGGCGGCCATTTGCGGCCCTGGGCGGGGCCGCAGATCATACGCTTTGCCGTTGGCCTTCTGATTTTGGTCGCGGCCGCGATGATCGACATCCGGGTCTGGATGGGGCTTGCCTATCCGGCCTATGGGGTGGCGTTTCTGCTGCTTCTGGTGGTGCAGTCGATGGGCCATGTCGGCCTTGGGGCGCAGCGCTGGATCGACCTCGGGCCATTGCAGATTCAGCCGTCCGAACTGATGAAAATTTCGCTGGTGCTGGCGCTGGCGCGCTATCTGCACGGGCTGACGGTGGAGGATATTTCGCGGCCGGTGAAACTTCTTGTTCCGCTGGTGATGATCGCGGCACCGGCCGTGCTGGTGCTGTTGCAGCCCAATCTCGGCACTGCGATCATTCTGGTGGCCGATGGTTGCAGCCTGCTGTTCCTGGCCGGGCTTTCGTGGCGATGGATCGTGCCCGCGCTGGGCGCGGTGGCGGCCTCCATTCCGGTGGCGTGGGAGTTCATGCACGATTATCAGCGCCAGCGGGTGCTGACCTTCCTCGATCCCTCCAGCGATGCGCTGGGCGCGGGCTGGAACATCACCCAGGCCAAGATCGCCATCGGCTCCGGCGGGTTTTCCGGCAAAGGGTTTTTGCAGGGCACGCAAAGCCGGCTCAATTTTTTGCCCGAGAAGGAAACCGATTTCATCTTCACCACGCTGGGCGAGGAATTCGGCTTTGCCGGCAGCATCGCGCTTCTGATCCTGTTCGGGCTGATCATCGTGTACGGCATTCGCATCGCCATGGCCTCGCGCAGCCAGTTCGGGCGGCTGGTGGCGATGGGGGTGACGCTCAATTTCTTCTTCTACATCATGATCAACGGACTGATGGTGATGGGCCTGATTCCGGTGGTGGGCATTCCGATGCCGCTGGTCTCCTATGGCGGCAGCGCGATGATGACGGTGATGTTCGGATTCGGCCTTTTGATGAGCGTGCATGTCCACCGGCAGGTGGAAATTCCGCTGCGTTCGGCCGGGTTGATCTGAGCCCCCGGGCGGATTCCCGTCCTGAGCAAAATCGGCTTCAATGGAAGCACGATTGCGCGCCAGTTCTTTGTTTTGTCGCACAATTTATCGGAAGCCAGTAGCGGCAGCGTCGCTGACGGTGCCCACTTTTCCGATTGCGCTCTGGTTTCTGGACAAGGGGCGCAGGGCTCTGCTATAGGCCCGGCCTTCCCGCAAGGCTGCCGGTTGGCCGCTTCCCGCGGGATGTCTGGCCGGCCCGCCTTTCCGACAGGCGGGCGGACAAATCGGGTGATTAGCTCAGGCGGTAGAGCAGCTGACTCTTAATCAGCGGGTCGAAGGTTCGAGTCCTTCATCACCCACCATGAAATCAATCACTTAGCACAAAATTTGAGAACAGATGTTCTAGTTTGTGAGACTTCGGAAGTCTCACGTGAGACTTTTGCACCGTTCAATGTTCCGCCAATGGGCCTCGCAAGCGGCGTCCTGCGCGGTGTGGTGCGCACCCCACGGAACCGCGTTTTCCCAGCCGCAATCGCAGCGCGCCAGCGATACCACTTCGTCAGCGCGCAGCGGATTGCTCATGTGGATTACGTGGCCAGCCGGCCAGGATGAACGCGGCAGGGTTTCGCCTGGCAACTCATCCACCGATATTCAGGCGCGCCAGCAGCGCGTCGTATTTCTGGCCGGCTTCGATCGCCAGCTTGGCCTGGCGCACGAAGTAGTGCTTGTTGATGATCTCATGCGCTGTCTTCAGCGAATGCCCAGTGATGGTGACCACCTGCCGATGTCGCCGCCGGTGGCCTCATACAGATAGGTCACCGCGGTGTCGCGTAGATCGGCAAAACGCTTCTTCAGCAGCGGCGGCACGGTGATGATGTCGCCGCGGATCTGGCCGGTGAGGAGCGCCATCACCGCGGCATCGGCAGCACTGTCCCGCCGCCGCAAAGCTCGCGATGTTTATGTGTATTTCGATAACGGCACCAAAATCAGGGCACCGTTCGGTCCGCAAGACCTGATCAAAAAGCTGCACTTGACCAAGCCACCCGGACGCTCGCGCTGACAATACCGGCGAGCGGGCGTGTCGCTTCAGACGCGGCTGTCCCTATTCTGTCGATCATGCCGATGCGACGTTCGATGGAGTTTTGCTGTGCGCCTTTAGATATTTAACCTGTCGAGAGGTTCAGAAGCCATTTTGATCATGAGTTTGCCGTCATTGCTGCCGTCAAACAGTTTGGCAAAAGCCGCCGGCACAATCTCGATGCCGGTTTCCACATGCTCCCGAACTTTCAAATGACCTTCGGAAAGCCAGCGGCGTAGAGATGCCAGCGCCTCTTCCCGGCGGTGCAGATAATCCTTCACCAGAAAGCCCTGAATGGAGGCAGCGCGCGCAATGACTTGCCAGAGGTTTTGGCATCCCGGCGACGTTTGTGTGTTGTAGCCCGCAATCAGTCCGCACAGAACGATGCGGGCGCCGGGATTGATGGTCAGAAGTGCAGCGTCGAGAAGTGTGCCGCCGACGTTTTCAAAGTAGATATCCACACCTTGTGGGCAGCATTGGCGAATGCGATTTGCAAGCTCCTCCACATCGAGTCCTCGGTACAGGATGGCGTCGTCGAAGCCGAACTCGGTAATCAGCCGCCGGCATTTCGTTTCCGTCCCTGCAATCCCAACGGTCCTGCAGCCGTGAAGTTTGGCAATCTGCCCAACCAAAGAACCGACAGCACCCGCAGCCGCGCTGACAAGTACCGTCTCGCGGGGTCTCGGCCGTCCGCAGTCGAGCAGTCCAAAATAGGCCGTCAGGCCCGTAATGCCCAGCATGCTCAGGTGATAGGTCAGGGGAATATCCGGGGTTGCCGTGATGCGGGCGGTCATGACATCCGGACTGACGATGCTGTATTCCGCCCATCCCCCGAAACTTGTGACGATTTCACCAGCGCGGAAATCCGGATGCCGGCTCTCGATCACCTCTGCCAGTACCGTGGTTGTTGGTGTTCCACCCAGTGGGATTGCGGGGAGATAACCATCCGCTTCGTCCATGCGCTTGCGCGTGGCTGGGTCAAGCGAGATGTACAGATTTTTCAGTAGCAGCTCATCGCTCGTCAACGGGCGCAACCCATCCTCAACGAGCTGCAGGTGTTCGGTTGTGGGGCGCCCGCGTGGCCTTGCCGACAGGATCCAGCGCCGGTTCAGCATGAGGTCACCGGAAGGATTCGAGTGTTTCCAGACCGGGAATGTTTTCTTTTTCGATCTGAAACGAGGAAAGGATCATAGCCACCAGCGCGAACTCACCCACCGTCATGACAAGGTCGATGAGCTGCTTTGGTGAGTAGTATGACGCAAGAATTTTCCATGCGTCATCGCCGATGGGGTTGTGTGTGTGGATATCATCGACGGCGGAAATCAGGGCGGCCTCGGTCTTTGACCAATGATCGCTGGTTGCGCCGTGTGTTACCGCTCGGATATCGGCCTCGCTCATCCCGATCGAACGCGCAAGCCGGACGTGAAGCCCCCATTCGTAATCGCTTTGCCAGTTCCATGCCACGCGCAGGATGACGATTTCGCGCTCGCGTTCGGGTAACGAATTGTTGCGCAGAACGTGCTCGCCGAATTGAAGCCAGCTTGCGAGCGTTTGCGGGTTGTGCGCGAGGACGCGATGAAGGTTGTAGGGCCAGCGGCTTACGATTTCCGCGGCCTCCGGCGGAAGATTCTTATCGCCGAGCGGGATCAGGCGGGCGTTCACGTCAACCTCCCAATGTTGCACCTAAGGCACAGATACTACAGTCGTGTAAAAAAGCAAAGAACGATGCGTTTCTCGGAGATCAAGCCGCGGAGTGATTGTTGCGGCGGGGAAGCCTGAGCGTGCCACCCCGCAACGGTGCTCGGGAAGTATCGAGAAATGAGCCTATATGAGCAACATTATCGCCATAGACATTAATGTCAGATAGGTGTGTTCAGACCTCGATACTCAAGCGCAGTGGTCGGAAAGAAGCGTTTTATCGGCAAACTGGTGATGCGCGAGTGAGCTTGACAATTGTACTGTTATGCCAAAAAGATTGTACCCACAGGAACAGAACTGTGGCCGGACCGGCCGCCGATAACACATGCAGGGGAGTTTTATGAGGCTACGAGGCGTTCTTCTGGGGACCTGTGTCGCTGTCTGCGCCACGCAAGCATATGGGCAGGATACTGCCGCGCCGGCTGAGCGGCTGCTGCAGCTTTCCGAGCGGGGCAGCGCAATCGAAACGGTGACCGTTACCGCACGCAAACGCAGCGAGCGGTTGATCGATGTTCCCGTCGCCGCAAACGCAATGACGCAGGAAGCCCTGGAGCGCTACGCCACCACAAACTTGACCAGCATCGTCAACCAGCTTCCGCAAGTCAGCGTGGAATCTGCTGCCTCCGGCAACGGAGCCATCATCACGATGCGCGGTATCGGATCGTCATCGGTGGATGCAGGCATTGAACAGGAAGTCACCGTCAATATCGATGGCGTTCCGGTCAGCCGCGGCCGCGTCATCAACCAGGGTGTGTTCGATCAGCAATCGGTCGAAGTCCTGAAAGGCCCGCAAGCGCTCTACTTCGGCAAGAACAGCCCTGCCGGGGTTATTTCGCTTAATAGCGTCAATCCTGGCGATCAATTCGAAGGCTATGTGCGCGCGGGGTACGAAACCACAGCCAGCCAATACATGCTGGAAGGTGCGGTTACTCTGCCCCTGACGGAGGAACTCTCTGCGCGTGTTGCCCTGCGCGGCAGCAATATGACCGGCGGCTATGTCAAGAATGTGGGCGGGCCCATTACGGATCCGGCCCTGCTGCCGGCCAAGCTGGCCGCCGCCGGCATTACGTTGCCTGGCGCCCCGAAAGGCGAATACCCCGGAAGCAAGGAACTGACGGGCCGCTTCACATTGGCCTACACCCCCAGCGCCCGGTTCGATGCAACCTTCAAGTTTCTTGGCGCGAATTATCACGATAACGGGCCCAGTATGGCGACGGTCATGCTGTCCTGCGGCCCAGGGCAGGCAGGGCCGATGAGCCTTGATCTTGGATCCGGCCGTTATCTTCTCGATCCATACGGTTCGTGCTCCCCCGACAAGAGAACCAGTTCGATGGGGACGATTCCGGCAGAAGTTGCCGCGTTGTATCCCGGATCGCATGGCGGTGTGCCGTTCATGGATGTGCGGACCTATCTGTCGTCGCTGACCATGAATTATCACCTGACGGATAATCTGACGCTGACCTCCGTCACGGGCTATTACAACATGGCCCAGCGCCAGTTCTCCAACTACGACTATACGGCGTTCTCGATCGCGTCCGGTCAGAACGACGATTACAACAAGACGTGGACGCAGGAAGTGCGGCTATCGTCTTCATTCGATTTCCCGCTCAATTTCACGGCGGGTTTCTTTTATCAGCACGATGATCGCCGCTTCGAGCAGAGCGGGAGCATCGGCTATCTCGGGCCGGACCCGGTAACGGGGCAAACGAATTTCTCAAGTGCCGAGGACTTCTATTCCGGCGCAACATATTCGGGCTTTGCCGAACTGAACTGGAAAATTGCCGATAACCTCGAACTCGCCGGGGGCGCCCGTTACACGCTGGAAGAAAAATACGGCGATAGCGGCAACACCTTCGTGTTCAAATCATATCAGGCGGGTTATTTGCCACCCGGGCAACGCCTTGTCGGCAATATTGTGGAGCATAACGTCTCCCCCCAGGCCACAATAAGCTGGCATCCGACCGCCAATACCATGTTGTATGCGGCCTATAAGACCGGATTCAAATCCGGCGGCTGGTCAACACCAACACGGTATTCCAGCAAAGCGACCGTGGAAAATCAGCAATTTGACCAGGAGACGGTTCGCGGCGGCGAAGTGGGTCTGAAATTCGCCGAGATGAATGGTGATCTGACCGGCGACATCACCGCGTATCACTACATCTTCAAAGGGCTGCAACTGACGGCTTATGACGTACCAACGGCCTCGTACTTCACCACCAATGCCGGCAGCGCTGCGGTTGACGGTATTGAGATCAACCTTGGCTATCAGGCCCTGCGCGAATTGATGTTGCGCGCTTCCGCCGGGTACAACCATGCCCGCTACGACAGTTTCCCCGGCGCACAGTGCTTTACGGGGCAAACCGCCGCCGAGGGGTGTGTCGCCGGTGTGCAGAACCTCGCCGGTCAGCCATTGGCCCGTGCACCGGACTGGTCCGGCAGTGTGGGGGCGACATACAATTATCCGCTGACGGATGAATATGTGCTCTCGCTGACGACAGATGTGCGTTTCAGCACGAAGTACAACGTCACGACGACGAATTCCCCCTTCGGATGGCAGGATGGCTTCGCGACCTGGGATTTCAGTGCGCGCGTGTCCAATGAGCTGTGGGAATTTGCGGTGATCGGGCGCAATCTGACCGACACGGTTTATGCCGTGGTCGGCGGTGACAAGCCGCTGGGGCCACGTGGCCAGGTTTCCGGCTCGCTCGGCCTGCCGCGCACGATCACGCTGCAGGTGAGCCGGCATTTTTAACCGCGGGTGGCGTATTGCCTGCGAAAGAGGACAGCCAGGTGACCCAGACCAGATCAATCCGGATAACGCGATTGCTGGAATGGGTTGCCCTGGCTCTCTTCCTGGATGATCGGAATTCGGGCTGAAACCTGCGCCGCCAATCTGCGGCTATCCGTTTATTTTGTGCCGGGTTTGCCGCGCCGCGGAGGGCTGACGACAACATTCATCAGGGTTTCGCCTTCCTTGCGGGAGGCGAGCGCCTTCAAAAATCCCAGAATGTCGTCTTTGCGCTTTTCCGCGCTGTAAGAAAGACCGCCCTGCAGGGCCAGGCCCTCAAGAAGAAAACGGAAAACGTCGCGGCGCAGGTTAAACCAGGGTGAATCGATATAGCCTTCCGGATAGGTCGCCAGCGCGACCTCCCGGCGCCCGCGGTCATACTCGGCCAGCGCAGGGCCAAAGATGGCCTGAAGATCGGGGTCTGTGCGCGCCGCCATCAGCAACTCCGAAAAGGCGCGGAACAGATTGGTCTGCAACTGACCCCAGGCGACATCGACGATCGTAGACCAATCGTCCGATTTGATCGTTTTGACTTCATCAATGTAAAGCTGCAGCCGCTCCCGCAGAACGTAATAGATCACGGCCTCGATCAGCTGCATACGCGATGGAAAGTGGTAAAGCATCGCGGTGCGTGTAAGCTCGGCACGTTCCGCGACGGTCGTGGTCGTGGTCCCCGCATAGCCCGTCTCGGCCAGGCAATTGACTGCGGAATCCATGATGCGTTTGCGGGTATGGGTGCTCTTCGAGAGTTCGCCTTCCTCTATCCTGGTGGGGTCGGGGAGCCGCAAGGTGATCTTGGTAAGATCCGGCAATTCTCGCCGTGCCCGGGATCGTCTCAATGGAAGCTCACGAATCTGCAATGCCTCACGAAACTAACGGTTCTGGCAGGGCTGTCAAAGTGTTGCCGGCCAGCGTGAGGTGCAGTGCCTTCAGACCACGATGATAGAAGTGCGTGTGATAATGCGCAGGGGCGCCGGGCTCGGCAAGTTCGATGGCGCGAAAGCGTTTGACGATTGCCAGAAAGGCGATCTTCAGCTCCAGCCGTGCCAACATCGCCCCCAGGCAGAAATGGAGGCCGAGGCCGAACGCCAGATGGGGCCGGAGAGGCCGCTCGCCGAGTTTCAAGCGGCTGGAATCGACACCGAATATGGCCTCGTCACGATTTGCGGAGGCAAGCCGGACATGCAGCAATGTCCCCTTCGCGATTGGTATTCCGCCCAGCACCGTATCCGCCATAGCCCGGCGGAATTGACCCTGAACCGGTGTTTCCAGGCGCAGCGTCTCCTCCACGAAACTGGAAATCTGCTCCGGCTTTTCCTGAAGCCGGTGAAGCAATGCGGGCTCCCGCGCCAGGCGCAGAATACCAGCCGTAAGTGTATTGGTCGTGGTTTCGTTTCCTGCTACCAGCAATTGCCGGACAATCGAGAGCAGTTCGGGGTCCGTTAGAGGCCGCCCGTCCGGCAAACGCAGCGTCGCCAAGTGTGAAATGATGTCGGAACACGGCGCCGCCTGCCGTTGTCCGGCAGTGGCCAGAATGGCCGCGTTGCATTCGAGCGTGAGTTTCGCCGCTTCGAGTGCGCGTTCATCACTCGCCAGCAAGCCCAGTTCGTCGGCGAATGCATCAGACCATTGTTTCAGTTTGGTGTAGCTGTACCCGTCGAGCCCGAGATAGCGCCCGATCACCGAAATCGGCAACGGTACTGCAAAATCGGCAACGAACTCGGTCGTTCCTTTCGCCGCCATGGTTTCCAGAAGTGTATCGGTCCGTGCACGGATGAATGGTTCGATGGCGGTGAGATTTTTGGGCAGGAAGAAATGGGAGACTGTCGCGCGGAACATATCATGGCTTGGTACGTCGTCGTTCTGTGTGATGGTGCATGCACTGGGCCAGTCTTGTGCCTTGATTTCGGCGAGTGCAGGGAATGTACCGCCGTCGCGCAACGCTGGACGGTCAATGGCACTGGAGAACAGCGCGTGATTGCGGAAAACCTGCTCTGCCAGCGCATAATTCGCCACGTATGTGATGCCGGAGCGGGGATCTGCAAAAACCGGCGCGTCGGCCCGCAGGCAAGTGTAGAAATCGAACGGATCGTTCATGAAATCCCGTGCCTTTGGATCGAAATCCATCGGGCATTTGCGGGGGGCGGGTGGCATGAGATACCTCCTCTATGGTTACTGCCTATGCGAAGCAGAAACCCAATCGAGCGAACGGCGCAGAATTTCGCGATATTCCGGAACGTCCCACGAACCGCGTTCGACATTTGGATAATAGGGCGTACGATGCGGTGCGTCGTAATGGCCGCGGGCGTGGCCCAGCGCGAAGAACAGAACCTCCCCCATACCGACTTCGTGCAGATAGAGGATTGGCCGTGGCGTGTCGTCGGTCCATTCCCGGTCGATGAAGCCTGGTGCCTCGCCGGTAAATCGCGTTGACAGAATGACGTGCGGTGCTCCCGTCATGCGCGAAAGATAGAGTTCGTCCCTGGCCTCGAACGCTGCGATGCCGCATACCAGCGGGTGGTCTGCATCATCAATTTCTACGCGAAATGGCTTGATCGGTGGGTGGGCGACGAACTGGCTTCCGAGTGTGGCCATGAAAAGGGGCGCATCCTGGCGCGGGCCAACGCCTTCCGGAGTAAATTTGTAGAGCGCGTTGGTTGCATGCAGCGCGAGCCAGCGCTTGCCACCTGCAACAAAGGCGTGCAGCGCTTCTTCCACGGCGGGGGAGGGGGCGACGTTGCTGGTGTAGGAAATGAGAAATTCGGCATTCTCAATCCCTTCCATGTCTTCATAATTTGCGGCCACAACAATCCTGAGATGCGTGTGACACGCCAGCATCTGCAACAGCTCCAGCCGGACATAGTCCATGTCGTGGCCTTCGCCACCGACCACCAGATAGCCGACTTTGCGTTTGGGATAATCGGCCGGCACGGGCCCGCTCATGTCGCATTCCTCACAATGTCAATCCGCCATCGACACAGAACTCGGCGCCGGTAATGAACCGCGCCTCCGTCGAAATCAGAAAATGCACCATGCCGGCAATGTCGGACGGGGCACCCACGAAACCAATGGGGTGGCGCGCGGCCGCAGCTTTGCGTGCGCCGTCCGGATCCGGTGCGGCATCGCGCAGCCGGTCTACAAGGGGCGTTTCCACGGAGCCGGGCAGAACCGCGTTGCACCGGATGTTCAATTTGTGCTGGCCGCAATAAAGCGCAACCGCCTTCGTCAACATGCACACGGCGGCCTTGCTGGCGCAATACCCAGCCATATCACCAACCGGCTTGCGCGCCGCGGCAGATGCAATATTGACGATTGCGCCACCCTTGCGCATTGCACGCATCGCCATCCGGCAGCCGAGAAAGACACTGTCGAGATTGACTTCAAACATACTGCGCCAGGCCGATAGCGGATAATCCGCAAAATCCTGCGGTGCCGGGTTGATGCCTGCATTGTTGACCAGAACGTCCAGCCGCCCGAAGCGGGCGGTGAGATCGTCCGCAAGCGCGTTCCAGTCGTTTTCCTGCGCGACATTGCAATGGGTGTAGGTGCCGCCGATTTCGCGCGCAGCCATTTCACCCTTGTGATCCTGAATGTCGGCAAGGACGACGTGCATCCCGCCCTGGGCCAGACGGCGGGCGATGGCATTCCCGATACCTTCGGCAGCGCCGGTCACCACGGCCACAGGCGCTTCGGTGGCCGCCATCGTCAGAAATTCACCCGTTTGGTAAAGCCGCCATCGAGAATGAGATTGGCTCCGGTCACGTATCCGGCCACCGGGCTTGAGAGATAGAGGGTTGCTGCCGCCACGTCCTCTGCCGTTCCCATGCGGCCGAGCGCGATCTGACTGAGCGCCCCTTCATAGACTGCAGGCATGTTGGTCTTGATATTTTCCCACGCACCGCCTTTGAAATAAATCGGGCCGGGACATATCGTATTTACGCGGATCTGCTTCGGCGCCAGCATGATGCTGAGGTTCTTGGCGTAGTTGATGAGGCCTGCTTTCATCACATTATACGGTTGCGGTACGCGAAAGGCTTCGACGGCTGCGGTGCTGCTGATGATCGTAATAGCGCCTTCACCTGATTTTTCCAGGAAGGGACGTGCCGCTTCCACCGTGTGGACCGTGCCCAGCATGTCGACCTCGAAATTCTGCCGCCATGCTTCGATGCTTGTGCGCCCGCCGCCGCCGGCACTGACGTTGGAGACGACGATATCGAGCCCACCCAGCGCTGCTGCGGAATCCGCGATCCAGGTGCGGAGTGCGTCGCCATTGGCGACATCCACGGACGCACCCACGACTTTGCCTTTTTCGCCCAGCGATTTCATCGCCTGCTCCACACCTGCGGCATCGCGGCCGCAGATGGCCACAGTCGCACCTTCGTCCAGCAGCGCGCTGGCGATGGCGCGCCCGATGCCGCGGGTCGATCCGGTGACGAGCGCACGCTTGCCTTTAAGGCCGAGGTCCATATCCATTTCTCCTGAGGGTCATGTCGTGAGCGGTGTGGGTGTGCCGGACGCGCTCATCGTGGTGAAGAATGTCCGCAAGGGGCGCAGCGTTGTCGCAAGAAGGGCGGCGGCCAAGGGCAGCGTGGCAATGGCCACACCCACCAGCGAATAGTGAAGCTGTCTCTCGTTGGCGAAGACGTAATCGGTGAGCACGCCGATCAGCAGTGGCCCAAAGCCCAGGCCAACGAGATTGATCACGAACAGGAACATCGCGGTTAGTTGCCCGCGCATCCGATTGGGTGCGATCATCTGAATGGCGGTTCCGGCCAGCGGGTATGGTGAACTGGCAAAGAAGCTGAGCGGGGCAAGCAAACACAATGCGATGGCCGGTGTGGGGGCCAGCGGTGCGGCAACGGCAAATGGAATCATGCAGATGCAGCCAATCAGCGCGGTGCGCAGGCTGGCATCTTTGTAGCCTCTGGCGGCCAGAAAATCGGCGCAGGCGCCGGCGGCCAATGCGCCGGCGGGTCCGAAAACGAGCATGATGGTGCCGTAAATCAGGCCGACCTGCGACGTGCTCCAGCCGTAGGTGCGGATCAGGAACGTGGGTGTCCACGCCTGCATGCCATAGCCGAACAAGGTCAGCGCGCTGAACCCGGCGAAAATGCCGAGCAGGACCCGCCGGTTCGCAAGAATGAATCGGAACACTTCAGTCAACGTTGCCTTGCTGGCTACCGTTTCACCGTCCTGTGCCGCCCGCCTGGCCGGTTCACGCACCGTCAACATGATAAGCAGCGAAACCAGCAGTCCGGGCACGGCCACAAGCAAGAAGGTGACCCGCCATGCCGCAGTATCGCCCAGAAAGGGCAGATGCAGCACACCGGCCTTCCCGATCAAACCGATGACGGTGCCCCCGGCGATGAGCGCCAATCCCGCGCCGATGAACGAGCCCATCACGAAAATGCTGGTGGCGCGCGCGATCATATGCCTGGGGATGAGATCCGGAATCATCGAATAGCAGGATGGATAGAGCGTGGCTTCGCCCGCGCCGACACCGACACGGCAGAGGAAAAGGCCCAGATAGCCGCGCGCCAGGCCGCACATCGCTGTCATGACGCTCCATACCGCGATGCCGGCGGCGAGGATCGAGCGCCGTGAGGTATTGTCGACCAACCGCCCAATGGGAAGGCCGAGCGTTGCGTAGAAGAGGACGAAAGCTACGCCCTGCAGCGTTGCGATCTGCGTGTCGGAAATCGAAAGGTCGGCTTTGATCGGTTCAACCAGAAGGTTCAACAGAAAGCGGTCGACGCTGGAAAGCACATTGGCAAGCGCGAGGACGGCGATGATGTACCAGACATGCCGGCCGACGCGCGAGGACGATGTCTCATCAGGCATGCCGAACCTCCCTCGCGTCCGCCACCCGCGCGGGGTTATCCGGAATTCGCGGCAGGAGCTTCCCGCATTGTCCGGCGGGCGTCAATCATTTTTGGCATGGTTGTAGATTTTTGCGGAACCCAGAAGATGCAGTCGGCGCGGGCTGTTGCGTAATTATACTTGTTATGTCTGCTGCCGGCCGGAAGGCGGCTTGACATACTTTTTGGCAATTTTGTAAAGAAGACGAGGTCCGATAAGATAACCAGCCGGACCCTGGGAAAATCGAAGTGGTAGGAAGCATGCAGTTCACCCGGGAACAGTTGCTCGACGCCTATCGCCGGATGGTCCGCATTCGCGCCTTTGAAGATCGCGTCAATATCGAATTCTCCAACGGTAATGTGCCGGGTTTCGTTCACCTTTATGCGGGCCAGGAGGCATCCGGCGTCGGCATCTGCCTGGAACTCGGCGACGATGACTGGATCGGCTCGACCCACCGCGGCCACGGTCACTGCATCGCCAAGGGTTGCGACGTCAAAGGCATGATGATCGAAATCTTCGGCAAGGAAGGCGGGCTTTGCCGCGGCAAAGGCGGTTCCATGCACATCGCCGATCTTTCCAAAGGCATGCTGGGCGCCAATGCCATTGTGGGTGGCAATCCACCGCTGGTGATCGGTGCGGCGCTAACGGCGAAGACACTGAAGAGCGGCAAGCTGGCGGTGTCCTTCACCGGTGACGGCGGGGCCAATCAGGGCACCACGTTCGAGGCGATGAATCTCGCGGTCGTCCTCAAGCTTCCGGCTATTTTTGTGCTGGAAAATAATGGCTACGGCGAAGGCACCGGGGTTTCCTATCATTGCGGCGCAAAGGATCTGGCCTCGCGCGCTGCCGCATTCGGAATGCCGGCGGTCACCGTCGATGGAACGGATTTCTTTGCGGTCTCCGAAGCTATGCGCGACGCGGCGGAGCGCGCCCGTACCGGTGGTGGCCCGACTGCGATCGAGACCCATTGCCCACGCTTTTATGGCCATTTCGTGGGCGATCCGCAGCTCTACCGCTCCAAGGACGAGATCAAGGCGGCACGGGAAAATGATCCGATCGGAAAATTTCGTGCCCGGACTGTTGCAGCCGCGCTGCTGGAAGCGGCACAGCTCGACGCCGTCGATCGCGAAGTGGAGCAGGAAATAGAAGAAGCCGTCGCCGCGGCTTCCGGCGCGCCATGGCCATCGCCCGCCGAACTCGAGCGTGATGTCTATGTCCAATATTGAAGCAGCGGCATAGGGGGCGGGGCATGCCGAAGAAAAGCTATCGTCAAGCGATCAACGAAGCGTTGCGCCAGGAAATGCAGCGTGATCCGCGTGTCGTCCTGATTGGCGAAGATCTGGCGGGCGGGCATGGCGGCTCGGGCGAGATCGATGCCTATGGCGGCGTACTCGGCGTGACCAAAGGGCTGATCAAGGAGTTCGGTGCGGAACGCGTGATCGATACGCCGATCACCGAAGCCGGGTTCATCGGGATGGCGGCGGGTGCCGCGGCCACCGGGCTCAGGCCCGTCGTGGAATTGATGTTTGTCGATTTTCTCGGCGTCTGCTTCGACCAGATATTCAATCAGGCAGCCAAATTCCGTTATATGTTCGGCGGCCATGCCCGCACGCCGCTGGTGGTGCGCGCGATGGCGGGCGCCGGCCTTCGGGCGGCCGCACAGCACAGCCAGATGCTGGATTCCATTTTCACCCATGTTCCGGGCCTGAAAGTGGTGATGCCGTCGAATGCCTATGACGCCAAGGGCCTGCTCATTCAGGCGATCCGCGATGATGATCCGGTGATCTTTCTGGAGCACAAGACGCTCTACGATGCCGAGGCCGACGTTCCCGATGATGCCTACGCCATTCCATTCGGTGAGGCCGAATTCGTGTGCGACGGTGACGATGTTACGATCGTAGCCTTTTCCGCCATGGTGCCGCGTTGCAAAGCCGTGGCCGAGAAACTTGCCAGGGATGGCATTTCTGTCGAGGTCATCGACCCCCGCACGACTTCGCCGCTCGATGAAGCCTCCATTCTCGAAAGTGTGGAGCGTACCGGTCGTCTGGTTGTGGTGAGTGAGGACAACCCGCGCTGCAGCATAGCCAGCGACATCGCAGCCCTTGTGGCGGAGAAGGGATTTTATTCGTTGCGTGCACCGGTCAGAAGCGTAACGGCACCGCACACGCCAGTGCCGTTCTCGCCTGCGCTCGAAGACCTGTATGTGCCGTCCGCCGCCAGGATCGAAGCCGCTGTCCGCGCCGTCCTGAGCGACCCCGCCCGCGGCGCGGTTCAACAGAAAGCATGATGTTATGGCCCTTTTCGGCGTTACTGTCCCCAAATGGGGCCTTGCAATGGAGGAGGGGCAACTCGTCCATTGGTATGTCGAGGCGGGCGCGCGGGTCGCGGCCGGTGATGCATTGGTCGATATCGAAACCCCCAAAATCACCAATACGCTGGAGGCCAACGATACGGGCGTTGTGCGCCGCGTCCTGGGGAAACTGGGTGATACGCTGCCATGCGGTCACCTGATTGCCGTTATCGACGATGCCGAAGCTTCCGAAGAGGCCATCGAGGCGTTTGTCGCGAAAACTGCCGCGGAAGTTGAAGAGCGGCAGCAAAGTGCGGCTGCCGGGCATGCCGAACCGCAGATGGTGGATGCGGCCGGTGAGCGTGTGCGTTATCTGGCGATGGGGGAGGGGGATGCCCCTGTTCTTTTCCTGCACGGCTTTGGGGGTGATTTGAACAATTGGATGTTCAATCAACCCGCACTTTCTTCCGGCCACCGCACCATCTCAGTCGATCTTCCCGGTCATGGCGGTTCCTCGAAAAATGTCGCAGACGGCAGTGTTGCGTCTCTGGCAACCACTGTGATCGCAGCGATGGACGCACTCGACCTCGGCAGCGCGCATCTCGTCGGGCATTCGCTGGGCGGTGCTGTGGCGATGGCGATCGCATCGGCCGAACCCGCACGTGCCTTATCATTGACGCTTATTTGCTCAGCGGGGCTGGGGCATGAAATCTCTCGCGCCTATATAGAGGGTTTTCTCCAGGCGAAACGGCGGCGCGACCTTCAAAAAGTGCTGGAATTGCTGTTTGCCGATAAGGGCCTGGTGACGGCAGAGATGGCCGAAGATTTGCTGAAGTTCAAACGCCTCGACGGCGCAGAGGATGCGTTGCGCCGGATTGTAGCTGCAAATTTTCCCGATTTCGTGCAGCACGGCGATCTGCGCGAAACACTCGCCACGTTACGTGTGCCGCTGCTGACCATCTGGGGCAAAGAGGATTGTATTATACCCGCTGCGCACGCCACGGGATTGCCCGGCCGTGTCGAACTTCTGGATGGCGCGGGCCATATGCCGCATCTGGAAAAGGTATCGGACGTGAACGCGATGCTGAGCGGCCACATCGAAGCGGCGAGCTAGATTTTGCCGGTCTCGCTGCGCGCGTGTAAGTGATTGCGCCTCCGCGCGCTCGCGCGTTGCTGTCTGCTGCACGTTTCTGCCTTCAGCGGAGTGAAGAAGTCCCGTGATTGCGCGACTATTTGCGCATCTTGGGCCTTGCTATAGCGGCGCGTTGGTTTTACTTTTTTACAAGTTAGTCAAAAACTATGGCGATGCGGATGTTCTGGATGGCCGCGCACCATATGCGAGGGAAACCAATGAGCCAGCCCCAATTCAAACCGCCTTATTGCGACGCAATTGACTATCAGCAGATTCTGGATGCCGACACGCGTACACCGCCAGCCGTTCTGCGCGAGCGCTCCGAACCGGATCTCGGCACCGGTGCAATACCGATCGAACATTATATCAGCCCCGAATTCTTCAAGGCACAGATCGAGAAGGTCTGGATGCGCACCTGGCAGATGGCCTGCCGGGAAGAAGAGATTCCGAATGTCGGCGACTTTCACGTTTACAACGTGGTCGGTAAATCCCTCATCATCGTGCGCGCGGCGGAGAACGAGATCAAGGCGCTCTACAATTCGTGCCTGCATCGTGGCCGCAAGCTTGTCACCCATGACGGTTGCAAGGAACAGTTCAAATGTGCCTTCCATGGCTTTGTCTGGAAGAACGATGGAACCTTCCTTGAAAATCCGATGGCGTGGGATTTCCCCCAGTGTCCGGCTGAAAAGATGCGCCTGCCGGAGGCCAAGGTCGGTACATGGGGTGGTTTTGTATTTGTCAATTTCGATCCGAATGCAAAGCCGCTGGAAAGCACATTGGGCGTTATTCCGCGCCATTTCGAGCGTTGGCGCCCCGAGGATCGCTATATGTCTGCGCATGTTCAAAAGCGGGTGAAAGCGAACTGGATGGCGTGTGCCGAGGCGTTTATGGAAAGCCATCACGCCATTACGACGCACCCGCAGATCATGCCGTTCGTCACCGATGCCAACGCGCAGTATGACGTTTTCAGCGATCATGTTACGCGCCATATCAGTGCGCGCGGCTATCAGAGTCCCTTCGTGACGGATCGCGTCTATACGCAGGATGAGATTGCCGAAGCGATGCTGGCGGGCGGCGGGCGCGGAAGCCTGATGGTCAATCGCGCCAGCACCAAAGTCCCGCCGGGGTCCACGGCCCGTGCCTATGTTGCCGACCTGATGCGCAAGGCACTGGAAGCGGAGACCGGCCGCGATCACTCCAATGCCTCTGACGCCGAACTCGGCGACTCTCTCGTCTACAATGTGTTCCCCAATTTCTCCGTCTGGGGCGGTTTTATACCGGGTCTTGTTTATCGCTGGCTGCCGGATGGAAAATCCCATGATTCAACGATCATGGAAATCCGTATTCTGCGCCAGGCACCTGAAAACGGGCCACGCCCGGAGAGCGCGAAGCTGCGCTTTCTTGGTGAGAATGAGCCCTGGTCGAGTGCACCGGAACTGGGCGGTCTGGGCGCAGTTGTCGAGCAGGACTGGGGAAACCTTCCCTATGTGCAGGAAGGGCTGGAGGCAAGCGGGACGAATATGGTTCAGCTCGGCCGCTATTCCGAAATGCGTATCCGGCGGCAGCATCTAACGCTCGATGCCTATATGGATGGCCGCATCTAGATGAAGATATCGCTGGAAGGCCGCGTTGCGCTGGTAACGGGGGCAAGCCGCGGCATCGGGCGGGCCATCGCGATCGCTCTGGCTGAAGCGGGTGCCGACATCGCCATCAATTATCGCCGTGATGATGGGGCTGCGGCCGAAACCGCCGCTTCCGTACAAAAACTTGGGCGCAAGGCGCGGGTTTATCAGGCCTCGGTCGAGAATTGGGATGAGGATGTGGCGATGGTGGCCGATGTCGTTCGCGATTTCGGCCAGATCGACATTCTTATCAACAATGCCGGTATTGCCAGTCGCGGCCTTGCTGTCGCCGATACTGACCCGTCCGAACTGGAGCGGGTCATGCGCGTTCATGCCTTCGCACCACATTATTTAAGCAAACTGGTCGTGCCGCAAATGCGCACACGCGGGTGCGGCGACATCGTCATGATTTCCAGTGTGGCGACATTGCGCATGGCCGCCAATGGCGCGCCTTACAATATGGCCAAAGCGGCGATGGAAGCACTGGCACTGACGCTGGCGAAGGAAGAGCGCCAATATGGTATTCGTACCAACATTGTGGCGCCGAGCCTCACCGTGACAGATATGGGCGAACGTCTGGCCAAAGCGGCCATGGGGGCAAGCGCGATTTCCGATCTCGATGCGCGATGGCCGTTCGGCCATGTCAGCACCCCGGACGATGTTGCAGCCGTGGTGACGTTTCTGGTGTCCAACGCGAACACCTATGCCAATGGCCAGAAGATCAATGTGGATGGCGGCGGCTAGCGTCCGCCCGCAAAGATTATACAGAGGACAGACCAACGATGACGACAGTCAACCGCCAATGGCTGATCGCGGGCCGGCCCAATGGCCGTCCGCTGAGAGATGCGGATTTTGCACGGGCGGAGAATGCGGTGCGCGAACCGGGGCCGGGCGAGGTTCTGCTGCGCACGCTCTATCTCGGCTTCGACCCGGCACAAAAGGGGTGGATGGAAAATGTTGGCGGCTATGTCGCGCCCACGGAATTGGGAGAGGTGATGCGCGGCTCCGCGATTGGTGAGGTGATCGCGTCCAATGCGCCTGCGCTTGTACCGGGGGACAAGGTTGTGGGCCGCACCGGCTGGCAAACCTTCCCCACAGCACCAGCTTCAGACGTGCAGAAAATTGATAACAACACTCCGTTGACCGCAAATCTCGGCGTTCTCGGCACCACCGGTATGACGGCGTTCTTTGGTCTTAACAAAATCGGGAAGCCCTTCGCAGGCGATACGCTGGTGGTTACGGGGGCCGCTGGTGCTACGGGATCCGTTGTTGGGCAGATTGGAAAAATTGCCGGCTGCCGGGTGATCGGCATCGCAGGCGGGCGGAACAAGTGCCAGTGGCTGGTCGATGAACTCGGCTTCGATGCGGCGATCGACTACAAAGCGGAAGATGTGCGTGAGCGCGTGCGCGAGCTTGCACCCAGCGGCATCGATGTATTGTGGGACAATGTCGGCGGTAAAATTCTGAACGGCCTGCTGGGTGAACTTGCCATGCACGCGCGTGTGGTGATTTGCGGCGGTATTTCGCGCTACGAATTGGGACAGATGCCGGCGGGCCCAGAAAACTATTTCAACCTGATCTTCAAGCGCGCGACGATGTCGGGCTTTATCGTCCTGGACTATCAAAGCGAATTTTCCTGGGCGCGTGCGCGTATCGTAAACTGGATCGAGGACGGCCGTGTTCGCTATAGGGAAGACATTCAGCACGGTTTCGAGAATGCCCCGCGCACGCTGATGCGTCTTTTTGGTGGCGAGAATTTCGGAAAACAACTTTTGAAAGTCGATTGATCCGTGATGCGGGGTTCTGTCGTGCTGATAGGAAAGGCTGGCCGCCGTGCGATGCGCTTTGAGATGGGTGGCGTCAATCATCAACCCGTGCGACAACGGACAATACGGCTCAATCCGGCGCATCTGCGCCTGAGAAAGCCAAAATAGATCACTCATCGAAGCACCTCTCAGCGCTTCCAATGAATCAATCCCCCGACCGATCCACAACACATTTAGTAGGTCCTGAACCCAGCTTGTGGTGCTCTTAATTTCCGATCGCAGCTACGATCTGCTCACCGATCAAATCATCTGCCGACTCTTAATCAGCGGGTCGAAGGTTCGAGTCCTTCATCACCCACCAAGAATCCAATTGCTTGCATAGAGCGAGTTTGACGGCAGCGGGCGCGTTCGCCCAGGCGGTGGTGGTGCGGGCAGCGCGGAATTAGCGGCCGCCCGATTGCGGAACCGCGCGCAGGCCGCGCCACGCCAGAATGCCGTAAGTCGCGATCCAGAGATAACACGCGGCGGGAACCAGCAGCGCCAGCGACAGGCCGAATGCGTCCGCCGCCGAGCCGGTGATCACCGGGATAATGGCACCGCCCACGATCGCCATGCACAGAATGCCGGAACCCTTTGGTGTGTTCACGCCCAGCCCTTCCAGCGCGATGGTGAAAATGGTCGGAAACATGATCGAATTGCACAGCCCGACCGCGATAATCGTCGCCGCTGCAATCGTTCCGGATGTCGATGACGATGCCGCGGCCAGAATGGCGGCGCCCACGGCACAGGCAGCCAGAACCGTGCCGGGCGGAAGCCGGCGTAGAACGGCCGATCCGATAAAGCGCCCGATCATCGCACCGCCCCAGTAAAGGCTGACCAGCCGGCCCGCGTTCATCGCAGAAATCCCCAGCACGGTTGGCTGCATCAGATAGTTCACCATCAGGCTGCCGATCGAGACCTCCGCACCGACATAGACGAAGATGGAAACCGCGCCGAGCAGGAGGCGCGGGTGTTCGCGCAGACGCAGGCGCGTGGTTTGTTCTGCGTTCAGTTCCTCCGCCGGGCGATGCACGGCGTTCCGTCTGATCCAGAAGATGAGCGCCACAACCGCAAGGGTCGCGGCAATGCCGAGGAATGGAAGCTGCAGATTGTACGCTTGGGCCTTGCGGATCGCCGCCAGCGCGGCGGGGCTGAGGCCCGGTGCCAGTGCCGCCGTGCCCGTGCCCAGGATGAGCCAGGCGCCCACCAGCGGGCCAATGGTTGTGCCCAGCGAATTGAAGGCTTGTGCCAGCGTCAGCCGGCTGGACGCGCTATGCTCCGGCCCGAGGACGGCGATGAAGGGGTTGGCGGCGACCTGCAGCATGGTGATGCCGGCCGCCATGACGAAAAGCGCGAACAAAAAACCAGGATAGAGACCGAGCGCCGCAGCGGGTGAAAACAACAGGCACCCGGCAGCCATCACTCCCAGCCCCAGAACGATGGCGCGGGTATAGCCAAGGCGCGCAACGATTTGCGCAGCCGGTAGCGAAAACACGAAATAGCCCAGGAAAAAACAGAACTGCGTGAGCATGACTTCGGTGTAGCTCAGCGCAAAAAGGCTTTTGAGTTTCGGGATCAGCGTGTCGATCAGGACGGTGGCGAACCCCCAGGCAAAGAACAGGAAGGTGGCCAGGTAGATCATGCGGGCCGAACCCGTTAACGGGCGCGGGAGAGAATCTGTATCGCCGTTCATGGGTCTCTTCCTGACGTGGTTGGTTTATTCCAGCAGATGAAGGGCGGCCCCCAGAAGGCCGGTATGCGGATAGGTGATCGCAAGTGTCGGGATGGCTGCCATTCTTGGCGCCAGTCTTCCCTTCTCTTCAAAGCGTGCGCGAAAGGCGCTGGCGCGCAGGAAGCCTATCATCTGCGGCGCAATTCCGCCGCCGACAAAGATGATATCGGCGAACAGCAGCAATGCCAGATCGCCCGCCACACTGCCGAGGATGGCACAGAACCGGTCCAGGGCCTCACGGCAGATGACATCGCTTTCGGCCATGGCGCGGGCGGCAATCTCCTCCGCGCTCAAGGGTTGCTTCTGATGCCCGCGCAAAATGCAAAGCGCTTCGTAAATGTTGCGCAGCCCCGGCCCCGACAGCAGCCGTTCGTTGGAAACGCGCCCGAACCGGCCGGAGAGGATGCGCGCAATCTCCATCTCCGTTTGATCGCCGGGCGAGAAGCCGGCGTGGCCGCCTTCGGACGGCAGCGGCCATACCGCCGTTCCGTTGCGCAGCAGGCCGCCGATACCAAGTCCGGTGCCGGGTGCGACGATGCCCATGCGTTGCGCATCCATCCGGCGAGGATCGGCGTCGAAATCGCCGAGCGGTGCAACGTCGGCAGGTGCGAGGAATGGCAGCGCGCGTGACACCGCCGTGCAATCGTTGAGTGCCGACAGGGTTTCAAGGCCCAGTGCCGTGCGCGTGTCGGCGAGCGAAAAGGACCAGGGGTGATTGGTCACCACAATCCGGTCGCCGCTGACCGGCCCGGCAATGGCAAGTGCGGCCCGGCGCGGACGGCCCGCGGCCGGTAACGGCGCGAGATAGGCGCTGAGCGCATCGGCCAGAGACGGATAATCGGCGCAGGCAAGAACAGCAATGCCGGACAGGCGGGGGCGTTTGCCCCGTGTGCCTTCGCACAGGGCAAAACGCGCATGTGTGCCGCCGATGTCCGCTACCAGGCCGATCATTTGCGAGGATATTCCAATGTGTGACAGCGTTGTCAATAAATAGCCTTCGCGACAGGTGAAGGGCGGGTCTGAAAACTAGCTGCGTGGTGCGGCGGTCGAGGCGCGCAAGACGATCTCATGTTGAAAGCGCGTGGCCAATGCGACAGCGGGCGTGCCGGCATGATGGCGTTCCTTGATCGTAGCCAGAAGGAGGTCGGCCGCGCCGGCCGCCATCTCCACGATGGGTTGGCGAATGGTGGTCAGGCCGGGCCAGGTGAGGCTTGCCACCGGTGTGTCGTCAAAGCCTGCAATCGAGAGATCGCCCGGAATCGACAGTCCCCTTTGATGTGCGACGGCCATCGCGCCGGCGGCCATGTCGTCATTGGTGGCGAAGATCGCGGTCGGAAGTCCTGGCCCCTGTAGAAGGGCATTCGCACAATCGACGCCGCTTTCGAATGAGAAATATCCCTGTTTGACCAGTGTGCGCTCGAACTTGATGCCGTGATCCGAAAGCGCCTCGCGATACCCGTTATAGCGCAGGCTGGCGGCGCCGTGCTGGGGGTGACCTTTGATGAACCCGATCCGCCTGTGCCCCAGCTTCAACAGATAGGTTGTCATGTCATAAGCGGCGCGCAGATCGTCCATATGCACGCAAAGGGGTACGTCACTCAGTTTCGGCGGCGCAATCGCGACATACGGCATCCCGTCGCGGCGAAGGGCTTCGAGAACGGCCTCATTGTCGGAAACCGGTGGTGTCAGAATCACGCCATCCACGCGGGTTTGTGCGATCATGGTGAGAATCTGCTGCGTCACATTTTTGGTTTCGGGCGTGCACACTTCCACCAGCAGATGGAAGCCTTCCGCCCGGCAGCGTGCCAGTGCGCCGATCTGCACGCCATTCATGTAATGCGGGCTGGGATTGTCGTAGAGCAGGCCGATCAGAAACGATTTGCTGCCGGCCAGCCCACGCGCGGCCAGATTGGGGCTGTAGTTCAAGGCCTTGATGGCGTGCAAGACGCGCTCACGCGTTTCCGGCCTGACATTGGCCTCATTGTTCAGGACGCGCGATACGGTCTTGATCGCGACATTGGCCTCACGCGCGACATCGTTGATCGTGGCGCGGGTGACGGTGCGCGGGCCCTTTGCGCGGGGCGATTTTACCATGGCCGAGAATCTCCGCCCGCTTGCCTCAGTTTCGTCTGACAGCCGCAACGATACGCGGGGACGGCCCCTCAGTAGCGGCGAAAACGCCGTGCCGTCAATGCGGCGCAAATCGATTTCGATGACTGGCGGGCGGGCATCCCGCGAGGGATTCGCATGCCCCCTCGGCAAATGGCCGCGGCGGGGAGGCGGGGCAGGTGAGGGCAGGATGGGCCGGGGCTTTTCACAATTGTATCCGGCAGCGACGAATGACTTGCGGGATATGGAGGGAGAGGGTAAAAGGGCCGGAGTGATGACAACGCTGTCTTTTGGCAGCCCAGGGAATCCGGGGGAAGGGCATGCCCAGGCGCAGAGACATCTTGCAGTGGGGGGCGGGCAGCCTTGCCCTGGCAGCGCTTGCGGGCGCGGCGAAAGCGGGCACGCCTGCGCGAAAGCCCAATATTGTCGTCATTCTTTGTGACGACCTCGGCTTCGGCGATGTCAGCACCTATGGTGCCCGCAATATCGCGACACCGGCCATCGATCAGATGGCGCGCGAAGGTGTGACGCTGACCAATTACTATTCCGCCGCAAATCTGTGCACACCGTCGCGGGCGGGCCTTTTGACCGGGCGTTATCCTATTCGCACCGGCCTCGGCTACGAAGTCATCATGGTTGATGACGATCGCGGCCTGCCGCTGTCCGAAGTGACCATCGCGAATGCGCTCAAGCCCGATTATGCGACAGGCCTGTTCGGCAAATGGCATCTCGGCCACCGCGGGCCCTATTGGCCGCCGACGAAGCACGGCTTCGATAAATTCTTCGGCATTCCTTACAGCCATGACATGAAACCGCTGGCGCTTTATGCGGCCGATGCGGCAACCGGCACCGTGGTCAAATCCGATGTCGATTATCCCATGTTGCAGCAGCAGTTCTACGAACATGCGGAAACGTTCATCGAAGCCAATCGCGACCGCCCCTTTTTCGTCGAACTTGCGCTCAGCGCGCCGCATCTTCCCGAATTTCCGCATCCGCCGTTCAAAGGTACGTCCGGCGCGGGGCCTTATGGCGATGTGGTACGCGAGATCGATTCCATCGTCGGGCGCCTTCTGAAGAAACTTGCGGATCTGGGGTTGGAAAAGGACACGCTGGTCATCTTCACCTCCGACAACGGGCCGTGGTTTGAAGGCTCCAGCGGGGGCTTGCGCGAACGAAAAGGCGGTGGTGCTTACGATGGCGGTTACCACGTGCCGTTCATCGCGCGGCAGCCGGGTTTCATTCCCGCGGGCAAGACGGTCGATGCCATGGCGATGGGCATCGATCTTTTGCCGACCTTTTGCAGCCTGGCCGGAAAAGCGCTGCCGGCGCATGTGACGATCGACGGGCGCGACATCACCGATGTGCTGCGCCATGGCGCGCCGTCCCCGCACGATGAACTGGTGCTGTTCGACAATGAGGACGTGGTGGGAATTCGCACGCAGTCCTACAAATATGTCACGAGCGCTTATTACCGCGGCATGCGCCTGCCGTTCGCGCTTCTGGGGTATGAAGAACTTTACGATCTGCGGCGCGACCCCAGCGAAAGTTACAGTGTGGCGGCGGAACAGCCTGATGTTCTTGCCGACATGAAACGGCGCTTCGAAGCGGCGCGGAAGGAATTCGCGCCGCTGAAACACAAGGACATTCCGCCCGTCTTCAAGAAAATGCGGGCGCAATACGAACATCTTCGGGACTAGAAGCGTGCGAGCCCTGCAAACGCGGGGCGTCGGCGGAAAAATTGACAGCGCTATCATTCATAGCGAGATCGACAGGAAGAAGGGGAACGGCATGCAACATCTGACTTCGGCATCGCGCCACATCCGCATGATACTTTTGGCCGGCGCGGCGGCGGCCGTGCTTGCCTCGCCGGTGGCCGCACAAATCGAAACCGTGACCGTCACCGCCGAAAAGCGCGCCGAACCGTTGCAGGATGTGCCGTTGTCGGTATCGGCAATCAGCAGTCAATCGCTCGAACGCTCGAACATCAACGGCATCGCCGAGTTGCAGCAGCTTTCGCCGAGCATCACCTTTTCGGATTCCGCCAATTCCCGCGGGCAAGGCCTGAACATTCGCGGCATCGGCACGCAGAATTTCAGTGACGGTGTGGAGCCGAGCGTCAGCACCGTGGTCGACGGCGTGGTGCTGGGCCGCCAGGCGATGTCGATCTTCGATCTGGTCGATATCGATCAGGTGGAAATCCTGCGCGGGCCGCAAGGCACCCTGTTCGGCAAGAATTCGTCTGCCGGTGTGCTGAACATCATCACCAAGAAGCCCACCGCCGATCCGGCGTTCATGCTGGGCGCCAGCTATGGTTCGCTGAATGAGGTCAAGCTCAAAGGATCGGCCAATGGTGCAGTGACAGATAATGTGGATGCGCGCCTGTCGGGCTATTTCATCCGGCGCGACGGCACCGGCACGAATTATTTCGATGGCGGCGAAGCCAATGACGACCAGCAATGGGCGTTGCGCGGCCGCGTCCTCTACACGCCGACAAGCCGGCTGCAGGTGCTAGTGACGGCGGATTATGAGGATATCAACAACACCTGCTGCCAGTTTACCCCGCGCTCCGCTTCGCCGCTCTATGCGGCCGTGATCGCGCCGGTGGTTGCCAGCCCCCATAATTTCGATGCCAATTACGACAGCCCGACCTTTCTGCGGCAGCATAGCTGGGGCGTGTCTGTGCAGGCAGATTACGATCTGGGCGATAGCTCCATCACCTCGATCACCGCGTATCGCGGCTTCCACGATTACGACAACAACGATGACGGCGATATTTCTCCCCTGCCGCTGGTCGACGTCAACAATGCCGTTCAGGACCAGTCGCAGTTCACGCAGGAACTGCGCTGGCAATCCACCAACGACGATCCGTTTCAGTATACGGTCGGCGCCTATTTCTTTGGCCAATGGCTCGATTCCGTCACGCGCCAGACCGGCACGCTGGGGCAGCCGTTCAAGATGGGCAGCGATGTCGCTCGTTCCATCTCGACCTCGAGTTTTTCGCTGTTCGGTCAGGCCACCTATCGCGTGACGGATTATTTCCGTCTCATCGGCGGGCTGCGCTGGACGACGGAGAATCTCGACGCGGCCTTCGCACGCACGACCGTTCTCGGCCTTAACGGCCCGTCGGGCCCGAATGTCGGTTTTCAGGGGCAGGGCATCCTGCCGCGCACGCCCATCAAGGCGAACGATTCCAATGTCTCCTACAAGGTCGGCGCGCAATTCGACCTTGCCAAGGACGTGATGGCCTATTTCACTGTTACCAGTGGTTATAAGGGCGCGGCCGTCAATCTGCTCAACAACCTCAGCGCGGCACAGATCGCATCGGGCGATGCGGTTCTGAAACCCGAAACCTCCACCGCCTATGAGGTGGGCCTGCGCTCCGAATTCTGGGATCGGCGCATCGTTGCCAACGTGACCGGCTTCTGGACCAAGTATGATGATTTCCAGGCGCAGTCGTTCGATCCCACACAATTGCTGTTCACGCTGGCGAATGCGGGCGCGTTGCGCACGCGCGGTGTCGAGGCCGACGTGACGGTACAGCCGGTTGCCGGCCTGACACTTTCCGGCAATGCCGCCTATACCGAAGCGACATTCCTGAATTATGTTTCCAATTGCTATCCCGGACAGACGGCGGCACAGGGCTGTGTTGCGACGCCGAAACCACATCAGGATCTTGCGGGCGCAACACTGTCCAACGCGCCGAAATTCGTCTTTACCCTGAATGCCGATTATGATTTCCCGATCGAACAGTTCGACAAGGTCGGCTTTGTTCACCTGACCTATCATCACACCAGTTCCGTTCTCTACAATTCCAATCAGGACCCGAATTCCATTCAAAAGGCCTATGGCATCCTGAACGCCTCTATCGGGCTGGAGCCGACGGACGGCAGCTATACATTGTCCCTGTATGTGAAGAATCTGCTTGATCAGCGCTATGCCAGCTTTATCAGTGCGAACGGGCTGTTCGCAGGCAGCTATGTGCAAATTCTGCCGCCCGATGCACGCCGCCGGATCGGAGTGTCGCTGACGGCAAACTTCTGAGGGGAGTGCAGGCATGAAAGCCGGTGTCTTTATCATGGCCGTGGCGGCGGGTTTGCTGGCGGCATCGCCCTCCACCGCACAGCAATCCGGTGCGGATGAGCAGGCTGCACGGCCATGGATGGACACCGCGCTGTCAGCAGACGCGCGCGCCGGCCTGCTTGTGCAGGCGCTGACGCAGGATGAGAAGATCCGGCTGGTACACGGTGAACTGGCGATCCCGTTCCTGGGCGCCACGGTGCCGCCGGGCGCGCTCGGCTCGGCGGGCTATGTGCCCGGCATCGAACGGCTGGGCGTGCCGGCGCTGCAGGAAACCGATGCCAGCCTTGGCGTCGCCAATCCGTTCAATGTTCGCCCGGGCGATAGCGCGACCGCGCTACCCTCCGGCCTTGCGCTCGCCGCCACGTTCGACGTGACCCTTGCCCATGACGGGGGCGCGATGATCGGGCAGGAAGCCTGGCGCAAGGGGTTCAATATCCTGCTCGCGGGTGGTGTCAATCTGGCGCGCGATCCGCGCAATGGGCGCAATTTCGAATATCTGGGCGAAGATCCGCTTCTGGCGGGCATGCTTGCCGGGGCGTCCATCCGCGGGATCGAGGAACAGCACGTTGTTTCAACCGTCAAGCATTTCGCGTTGAACGATCAGGAGACCAATCGCAACTGGGCCAATTCGGTGATCGGGGAGGCGGCGGCCCGCGAATCCGATCTGCTGGCATTCCAGATTGCGATCGAGCAGGGCAGGCCCGGCGCGGTGATGTGTGCCTACAATCTGATCAATGGCGAATATGCCTGTGGCAACGACCATCTGCTGAACGGCGTGCTCAAAGGCGATTGGGGTTTTCCCGGCTGGGTGATGTCCGACTGGGGCGGTGTTCATGATGTTGATTTCGCGCTGAAGGGTCTCGACCAGGAATCGGCCGATGCGCTGGACAAGGTGGCCTATTTCGACAAGCCGCTGCGCGATGCGCTGAGCGCCGGAACCATTTCGCAGGACCGGCTTTCCGCCATGGTGCGCCGGATCTTCCGCTCGATGTTTGCTGCCGGATTGTTCGACCATCCGCCGGTCAAATCGCCGATCGACTACGCGGCCGACAGTGAGGTTGCGCTGCGCGTGGCGGAACAGGGCATTGTGCTTCTGAAAAACGATCAGGGCTTGTTGCCGCTTGCCGACGCGGCGAACCGCATCGCGGTGATCGGCGGCCACGCCGATGCCGGCGTGCTGTCCGGTGCCGGTTCTTCACAGGTGATCCCGGCGGGCGGGCCTGCAGCGGTTGTGCCCGTGGGTGGCGAAGGCATGCTGGCGCCGCTTCGCAAGATGGTTTTCGCGCCGTCATCGCCGTTGAAGGCCATTCGCGCCGCGGCGCCTGCCGCGCAGGTGAAATTCGATGACGGCCGCTATATCTCCTCCGCCGTGGCGGCGGCGAAATGGGCGGATATCGTCATCGTTTTCGCCAATCAATGGAGCATCGAAGGCGACGACCTTCCCGATATGACATTGCCGAGCGGGCAGGACGCGCTGATCGCCGCGGTCGCCGCGGCCAATCCGAAGACCATCGTGGTGTTGCAAACGGCCAATCCGGTCGCCATGCCATGGCTTGCACAAACACCGGCGGTGATCGAAGCCTGGTATCCGGGGCAGCGCGGCGGCGAAGCGATTGCCAATATCCTGTTCGGCAAAACCAATCCTTCCGGCCATCTACCCATCACCTTCCCGAAAAGTCCGGATCAATTGCCGCGACCGGAGTTGCCGGGCATCCGCATGCCGCAGGGCCAACGTTTCGACGTGAACTACAATGTCGAAGGCGCCGATGTCGGCTATCGCTGGGTTGCGGCCCGGAAGCTTGAGCCGCTGTTTCCATTCGGCTTCGGGCTCTCCTACACCAGTTTCGATTACAGCGGCCTCAGCATCGCGGGCGGCAAGACGATGCAGGTCAGCTTTACGGTGCGGAACACGGGAAAGGTTGCGGGCATGGCTGCGCCGCAGCTCTATCTCGCATCCGCCGCAGGCCAGGACGAGGTGCGGCTATTGGGCTTTGACAAGGTTTCGCTCGCCCCGGGGGAGAGTCGCCGCGTGACGATGGCGGTCGATCCCCGCCTGCTTGCCGATTTCGATGAAGCCGCCCATGGCTGGCGCATCCGTGCCGGAACCTATGCCGTCAAGCTCGGCAATTCATCGCGCGATACGGTGCTGGATGCTTCCACGGTGATGGATGCGGCCTTCCTGAAACCGTAGGCTGTTGCGGCGCGGCACCGCCTTGCAATCATGGCGGTGCCCGTTGGTAAATATGCGATGGTGAATATGCGATGCTTGGTCCCGCCCAACCCATTCGCCGCATGATTCATATTCCATCTGGCCACGTCCGGCTGGGGTCCGAACGGTATTATCCGGAAGAAGCACCGCTGCGCGATGCCGACATCGCGGAATTCTGGATCGATACGCATCTCGTCACCAATCGCGCGTTTGCACAGTTCGTGCGCGAGACGGGGTATGTGACGGTTGCCGAACGCCCGCTCGATCCGGCGCAATATCCTGGTGTCGAACCCCGCGCGTTGAAACCGGGTGCACTTGTTTTCCGCAAACCGCGGACGAAGGTAAGCCTGAACGACTGGTCCGGTTGGTGGGTGTATAAGCCGGGTGCCCATTGGCGCCGCCCGGACGGCAGGAACAATGTCTTCAAGGGGCGGCTGGATCATCCTGTGGTGGCGGTCGCGTTCGAGGATGCGCAAGCCTATGCGCACTGGGCCGGCAAGGAATTACCCAACGAAGCGGAATGGGAATATGCCGCGCGCGGCGGGCTTATCGGTGCTGAATTTGCCTGGGGCGACGAATTTACGCCGGGCGGCCGCCATATGGCGAACACCTGGCAGGGGGAGTTCCCATACGAAAATCTTGTGGCGGACGGGTTCGAAGGCACCTCACCCGTCGGCTCTTTTCCGCCCAATGGCTACGGCCTTTACGACATGGCGGGAAATGTCTGGGAATGGACCACGGATTGGTATTCGGCTGAGCCGGGTCTTGCGAAAACCAAATCCTGCTGCACCGCGGCGGATGGAGAGGCACAACGCAGAAGTTTCGATCCTGCACTTCCGGGTGTCGCGATTCCGCGCAAGGTGGTTAAAGGCGGCTCGTTCCTTTGCGCGCCGAATTATTGTCAGCGCTATCGCCCGGCCGCCCGCCAGCCGCAGATGATTGACACCGCCGCACAGCACATCGGATTTCGCTGCGTGGTTCGCGATCGTGCGGCGTTGCGGAACTCTATTCCTACAAATTGAAACAAATGCCGGTCGTTGCGGTAACGGCGCGGCAGCTTCGTTTCACTGCAATTGATCCAAAAAACGATTGTTTTACTTCACCGGATAAAGATCGGGTGAAAGGTTTTCTAACGCCGTGCCGGCGCGGCGGAACGGGAGCATTGCGCAATGGCGCAGCGCGTCAGCGGGTATGCAAAGAAACCGCCTGCGCCGCGGGGTAACCGCGTCGGCGGCGCCAAGGCTGCGCTGGCAGAAGCGGCGGAGCTGCGCGCGCTTGCGTTCGATCTTGGCCCGGCCGTTGCGCCCTATAAGAAGAAGGGGCGGCTTTCGATCCGGGTTGAACGCCTGCCGCATCAGGCGCGCCTGTCGCAGGGCCGCAACAACGGCGACCGCTCCTTCTCGCTGACGCTGGATGAGCTGGAAGACCTCGAATATCTGTTCCCCGAAAGCCTGGAGAGTGCGCACAGCCTTGCCGTGCGCATCATCAGTCTTGATGACGGCGACGGTTCCACGCTTGCGGTACTCGACATTCCGGTATCGCCCGCCGACAACCGCATCGGGCTGCAGCCGGAAAAGGCGCCGCGCAACGGCGCAAGCATTATCGATCTGGCGGACAGTGCGGAACTTCTGCACCTGCGCGACGAATTGGCTAAGGCGCGGGCCACGCTGCAATCGCTCGAAACCCGCCATCGCGAAGAACGCAAGGCGGCGCAGAAGCTGGCCGATGCCGCACTGGCGCAGGACCGCGCCGCCAGACAGGCGGAGGAGGATGACCGCTTCGCCGCATTGGAGCAGCGGGTGGAGAAGCGCCTGCTGGATGCGCGCGCGGCATGGGAACAGGAAGCACAGTCCGAACAGGACGCAGTGCTTGCCGCCGCCGAAGCAGAATGGAAAGTGGAGGAGGCTGCACGCATCCGGGATGCGGAAGCGAAATGGCGCGCGGAGGCCGCGCACGCGCTGGAAGCCGCGGCGAAGGCGGCAAAGTCCGCTCATGCGAAGGATGCGCAGGCCGCGCTCATCCCCCTGCAGCAGCAATTGGCGGTGGCGCAGGAGCAGCTTGCGGCCCGTGACGCGGCGCTGAAGGACGCGCTGGCCGCAAAGGCTGGCGCCGATGCGGACGCGGCCCGCGTGAAGGCGGCGTTGCAGGACGCGGAGCGGGCCAGCGCCGAACTCGAAAACAAAATCGCGCAGCAGCATTCGGCGAACAGGGCAGCCGGGAAAGAGGCGAAACAGGCGGTGGAAGCCGCGCTTGCCAAAGCCGAAGCGGAAACCCGCGCAGTGAAGGACGAAACAGCCGCGGAGGTGCGGCGCCTGCAGGCGGAATTGGCGGCAGCGCAGAAAGCAATCGTGGAGGCGCAGGCAGAGGGAAAACGGGCTTCCGAAGCGGCGCTGGGCAAAGCAGAAGCCGCATGGAAATCCGCGGAGGCGACGCGGTTGTCCGCTGCGGAAGCGGCGTGGCGAGAGACCGCCGCCCGCGATGCCGCCGCCGCCAAAGCCGCGATCGACGCCGAGAAAAAGACGGCTGCTATCGCCGTACAACATCTGCAAGCCGAATTGGACGCCGCGCAAAAGGCATCTGCGGAGGCCGTGGTGCGATGGCAGGCGCAATCGGCGGCCGAACTGGCCGATGCCAAGGCTGCGTGGCAGCGCGAAAGCGACGCGAAATACGATGCCGCGCTTGCAGGCTGGAAAGCGGATGTAAAAAAAGCGGAAGCGGCGTGGCGGGAAGAAGCCGGTGCGCAGCTTGCCGCGGCGAAAGAGGAATGGCAGGCAGAGAGCGATCGCCGTTTGGCAGATGTGCAGGGGCACGCGGCACGGGCTGAAGCAGCGATTGCGAAAATCCGGGATGATGCGCAGAAGGCGCGCGGCCAGGGCGATGCGGAGATGCGCCGCCTGCGCGAAGATCTGGCCAAAACGCAGGCGCTTCTGTCGGTACGCGATGCGGAATTGGCCGATGCCGTGGCCCGTGTGGATGATGCGGAGGCCGCATTGGCGCGGGTGCAGGATGCCGCGCTAACTGGGAATGCCACGGGCGAGGTGGCGCAGGACGAGCACCTGCATGAGGAACTGCGCCGCGTGCAGAAGGATTTGGCGGCGCAGACGACATTGCTGACGGCGGCGCTGGCGCGTGCGGAGAAGGCGGAGCAGGCGCATGCATCTGCTGAGGCCGAGCGCGCTTCCGCACAAGCCCTGTCTACTGCGCATGATGAATTGCAGCGCAAGCTGGCGCAACGGGAAGATATGCTGGCCGGGCATGCACAGGCGCTCGCCGATGCGGTTGCCCGCGCGGAAATGGCCGAAGCCGCGTTGCTGGAGGCTGGAAGGCAGGCCCAGGCGGCCGAAGACGATCATGCCGGTCGCGAAGCCGGACAGGCGGCATTGCAAGCGCGTATCGCATCGCTTGAGAGCGCATTGGCGGAACATGAAATCGCGCTGATGGAAGCCAACGCCCGCGCCGAGGAAGCGGCAGAGAACTATGCGCAGGCGCAGCTTCGCGTTCAATCCGGCCTGGGTGATAGCGAACTGCGGCGGTTGCGCCGCGACCTCTCCGCCGTGCAGGCCGCGCTGGCGCAACGCGAGCGGGAACTGGAGGAGGCGCAGCTGTTCACCGAACAAGCGCATGAACGCTGGCAGCGCAAAAGTGATGCGGCCCTCGCAAAAGCAGAAAAGGCGTGGCACTCCGCCGAGGCTGCGCGTTTGTCGGCGGCGCGGGCCGAATGGCAGGAGGAAGCGCGCCGCCAGTGGGAGAACGCAGCCGCGCAACAGGCAACGCCCGCGCCGGCGCCGGACGCGCCGGTTTATATGGAGCAGAGCGATTCTTCGCCAACGCATGCTGCGTTCCGGCCCGAAGGTGCGCATGCGCTGGCCCGTGATGTCGATCTGATCGAGGCGCAGGACGCCGCGGGCGAGGCGCTGGACCGTTTGCGTCAAAGCGCGCTGGACATTCTGGTGGCGCGCAATGTGGATGGTGGGCGTGACGCTCCTGCGCAGCCAGCGCCGGCCATCGCAAGCGGACCCGCACCGGGTGAGCCCGAAACGGAGATGCCGCGCCCGCAATTGCCGGTGTTGTGGGTAGGCGGAATTGCCGGGGCTGTCCTGCTGGTTGCGATGCTGTTCTTCCTGCTCGCGCCGGCGCGCCCGGCGCCACGGCCAGCGCTACCGACGAATGCCGCCGCCGCTGCCGTCGAAGCGCCGGCACCGGCACCCGTGCCGGTGAAAGAAATGGCCACGCTTCTGAAAGCGGCCAACCTGCGCGCCACGCCATCACCGACCGGCAAGCTGTTGACGACATTGCGGCCGGGCATGCGCGCCACAGTGTTGGTGCGTGAGGGGAAATGGGTGCAGATCGAGTTGGCTGGCCAGACACCCGCCGTCACCGGCTGGGTCTTCAGCACACTTCTGCAAATGGACACCGCCGCCGCGCACTGAGCGGATTGGGGTGCGCACTGCAACCGGGGCGGGAGATTTGTCGCTTTGTGACGGCTCTGACGACGTGTCATAGTTGCCGCATGGAGCCATTCTCGCGCGCAGTTCCGCGCCCGGAAGAATTCAAAGGAGACTGAAATGTCAGAAGCTTACATCGTTGCCGCGGCCCGCACGGCCGGTGGCCGCAAGGGCGGCCGTCTGGCCGGCTGGCACCCCGCCGATATGGCGGGTGAGGTGTTGAACGCGCTGGTCGATCGCACCAAAGTCGATCCGGCGCAGATCGAAGATGTGATCATGGGCTGTGTCGGCCAGGCGGGCGAACAGGCGGTCAATATCGCCCGCAACGCCGTTCTGGCGTCGAAACTGCCCGAAAGTGTTCCGGCCACCAGCGTGGACCGGCAATGCGGGTCTTCGCAGCAGGCGCTGCATTTCGCGGCGCAGGCCGTGATGAGCGGTTCGATGGATGTGGTGATCGCCGCCGGTGTGGAAAGCATGACGCGCGTGCCGATGGGCATGGCCGCATCGCTTCCGGCCAAGAACGGCTTCGGCATCTATATGAGCCCGCATATGCAGGAGCGTTATCCGAACATCCAGTTCAGCCAGTTTGTCGGCGCGGAAATGATCGCGAAGAAATACAATCTGAGCCGCGATGAGCTGGACGCCTTTGGTTACAACAGTCACCGCAAAGCCATTGCCGCAACCCAGGCCGGTGCGTTCAAGGATGAGATCGTCCCGCTTGAGATCACGACCAAGGACGGTGCCAAGGAAATGCACACCGTCGATGAAGGCATCCGTTTCGATGTCAGCCTGGACGGGATCAAGGGCGTGAAGCTGCTGGCCGAAAATGGCCGGTTGACCGCCGCAACCTCCAGCCAGATCTGCGATGGCGCGTCGGGCGTGATGGTGGTGAACGAGAAGGGCCTGAAGGCATTGGGCGTGGCGCCGCTCGCCCGCATCGTGCACATGACCGTAATCGGGCACGACCCCGTCATCATGCTGGAAGCACCGATCCCCGCGACCCAGCGCGCCCTGAAAAAGGCCGGCATGAAGATCGAGGATATCGACCTCTATGAAGTGAACGAGGCGTTTGCTTCCGTGCCGACAGCGTGGCTGCAGCAGACCGGCGCCGATCCGGAAAAACTGAACGTGAACGGCGGCGCCATCGCGCTCGGCCATCCGCTCGGCGGCACCGGCACCAAGCTGATGACGACGCTGATCAACGTCCTGAAAAAGCGCAACAAGAAGTATGGGTTGCAGACGATGTGCGAAGGCGGCGGCCTTGCCAATGTGACGATTATCGAACGCCTGTGATCAAGCGGGCGCGGCGCGAGGGGGCAACCTTTCGCCGCCCCGAATGGAATGTGAGAGCCGCCCGGGCAAAGCTGTCCGGGCGGTTTTTCTATGCGCGTGTTCATGTCAGCGATTGCCAAGCGGCTGACAATTGATCAGGATCGCAGAAAACATATTCAGATTGGGAGCGACGCCATGAAGTTCACCTGGTTCAATCTCATGCCCTGGCCGCATCTGCCGGACGATTTCCGCGAGAAAAATCGCTCCGTCTGGGTGGATATCGACCAGAAGCTGTTCGATCCCGTCAAAAGCAACGCGGTCTACAACACCTATCTCGATCTGCTGGAATATGCGGATGGGCTGGGGTTCGATGGTGTTGGCTGCAACGAGCATCACCAGAACGGTTATGGCCTGATGCCGTCGCCCAATCTGATCGCGGCGGCGTTGACGCGGCGCACCAAAGATGCGGCCATTGTCGTGCTGGGCAATTCCATCGCGCTTTATAATCCGCCGGTGCGGGTGGCCGAAGAATTCGCGATGCTGGATTGCATGTCCGGCGGGCGGCTGGTGGCCGGTTTTCCGGTCGGCACCTCGATGGATACGAATTTCTGCTATGGGCAGATCCCCTCGCTGACGCGCGAGAAATATGCCGAAGCGCATGATCTGATCATGCGGGCCTGGCATGAGCGCGAGCCGTTTGCCTTTAACGGCCGCTACAACAAGCTGCGTCACGTCAATATCTGGCCGCGGCCGATTCAAGCGCCCAACCCACCCATTCACATTCCAGGCGGCGGATCGGTTGAGACCTACGATTTCTGCATCGACAACACCTATTCCTATTCCTACCTCTCCTTCACCGGCTATATCCGGGCCAAGGCGCTGCTCGACGGATATTGGCGGCGTGTGGAGGAGCGCGGGGCGCCCGACAAATCGCCCTATCGCGCGGGTTTTGCACAGACAATTTGCGTCGCCGATACGGATGAGGAAGCGCAGCGTCTATACGAAGAGCATGTGCTCTATTTCTATAACCGCTGCCTGCATGTGTATCCGGGCTTTGCGGATGCGCCGGGCTATCGCACCATCAAGACCATCCAGTCCGGCGCACTGTCGCAATATGCGCCGAATTTCAGCTTCGCGACATTGACCTGGAAGGATCTGGTGGAAGGCGGGCATGTGATCGCCGGCAGTCCCGAAACCGTGCGCCAGCGCATGGAGGATTTGATCACGGGTCTGCATGTCGGCAATATTTTCTGCCTGATGCATGTCGGCAATATGCCGGCGGAGAAGTGCATGTATTCCACCAAGCTGTTTGCAGAGAAGGTGATGCCGAAACTGCGCAACATGTTCCCGGAATACAAGGACGACAGCCGTTTCTGGTGCCATCCGATCGGCAGTCGGGCGAAGCCTGGAAGCCTGCCGGATGCACGCGAACTCGCCGCCGCCGGCGGCCGGTAAGGGGGCACACGATGGAATTGAAAACGATTGCAGCCCCGCGCGTTCCCGTTCGCTATTACGAAGGCGGCTCAGGGACGCCGCTCGTGTTTCTGCATGGTGCGGGCGGCATCATGCCGAACGATCCGTTTCTCGCGGCGCTGGCGAAAAAATACCACGTCTATGCGCCGCTTCTGCCCGGCTATGGCGATTCGGAAGAATGCCCGGAAATTCGCGATATGCTGGATTTCACGCTGCATAGCTGGGACGTGGTGGATGCGCTGGGCCTGAAGAATCCCGTTCTGGCCGGGCATTCGATGGGCGGCATGATCGCGGCCGAGATGGCGGCCATTGCACCGCATGACATTTCACGGCTGGCGCTGATCTGTCCGGCGGGGTTGTGGCTGGACGATCATCCGATTCCCGATCTGTTTTCGACTTTGCCGTTCGAATTTCCGCAATTGCTGTTCCACAATGTGGAGCAGGGCACCGCCCTTCTCACCGCGGGCATGGCGGTGGACGATCCGGAATGGCTGAAAGGTTTTCTGGTCACCAATGCGCGCCAGTTGGGCATGGCGGGGCGCATTCTGTTTCCCATTCCCGACCGCGGCCTTGCCGGCCGGCTCTACCGCATCAAAGCCAAGACGGTTCTGATCTGGGGCGATGGCGACAGGTTGATCGTGCCGGCCTATGCACATGCCTTCCGCAAGGGGATTGCAGGTTCGGAGCTGGTCGTCATTCCAGAGGCGGGCCACATGGTCACGATGGAAAAGACCGAACAGGTGGTGCAGGCGATCGCGCGATTGGGCTGATCCGGTCGATCAGCGGGTTGTGAACTTGCCCAGCACCGTGGGTTCGGCGCTGTCCGGCGTGGCTTTGAGGAAGCGGATGCGGCAGCAAAGCCCCGTTTCCCCATAATCCATGGTCACCACGCCCGCGCGTTCGCGCGACGGCGCGAATTTGATCACCCGCGTACCGAAGCCTGGCTTGATCGGTTTTTCAGGCGTGGGGCCGCCCTGTTCCGTCCACACGATCTCGACCCATTCGCCATCGCTGGCGGTTTCAGAACTCCAGCTTAGAGAAACGCGCCCATCCGGCACCGACAAGGCGCCATATTTGAGGGCGTTGGTCGCAAGCTCGTGAATGGCCAACGCCAGCGAGCCGCCGGTATCCGCCGAGAGCGGTACGGACGGGCCTTCGATCCGCAAGCGGGTGGACTCTTCTTCCGTAAAGGGGGCGAGTGTCGCGCGGGCCACCGCCTGAAGATCGGGGTTGACGCCGCTTGCGATTGCAAGATCGGCCGCGCCACTCAGCGCATGAAGACGGCCGGTGAATTTGTGGAGGAAGCCGTCAACCTGCGGAGAATTGCGCGGCCGTGAACTTTGCGCCAGCGAGCCGATCACAGTGAACAGGTTTTTCAGGCGGTGACGTAGCTCCCCGATCAGCAATTCGCGCTGTTCGCGTGCCAGCCTGCGCTCGTGAATGTCAGTGATCGTGGTGACCCATTCGCGCACATGGCCGCGGGAATCCAGGATCGGCACCGTGCGCGCGGTGTACCAGCGCCAGTCGTCGTCCTTCGCATTCCACATGCGGAATTCGGCCTGATGGAATCCGTTCTCCGCGATCATGGCGACATCAGGCAACGCCTTGCCGCGATCGTCTTCATGGATGCTTGTGATCCAGGCGTGATCGCGATAGCCGGGCCAGGTCACGCCGGTCAGTTCCGTCCAGCCGGATTGGGGTGCGTGCACCCTTCCTTCCGCATCGGTGGTCCACACCACGCCCGCTGTCGCGCTGGCCAATTGCCGGTAACGGTTCTCGCTGCGCTCCAACTCTCGCAATGCATTGCGCAGCCATTGCGCGATGGCGATCTGCAATGATGCGGCCAGTGTAAAGATGCCGATGCTGACCCATTGCCCCGGTGTGGGAAAATCAGCGGTGGAAGGCGGCAACAGGAACAGAAAAGTTCCGCACACGATGCTGAGCAGGAGAGAGGCCGCGCCCATCCGCCAGCCCGACAGGATCGTGACCGCCATGACGGCCGGAAAATAAAAGGCAAATGGCGCGCCGTTTGTGACGATGCCGGTGGCAAATCGCAATGCGGTCGCCGCGCCGATAATCACCAGCAAAAGCAGCATTCGGTACCACAGCGGCCGCGGTTTCAGGATGGACGCGATCACGGATGGACGATTGTCATCCGCACGCCAATGCATGTTTTGAAACCAACCCGGCATCCATGTCGCTCCAGCCCAGCTTGCATGGACGGCGGAGCCGATCTGTATCACCGCCGTTTGGTACCCGCACATCGGCACCATCGGAATTATTACCCGATTTTCACTTGGCGCAACATGATTGCGCAAATCCGATCAGGGCTTGACAAGCCGTGACAGGGGGAAAACCGTCTTCGTTCGAGATATTAAAATGTGAGGGTGGTTCGCAATGACGGCGGAATTCGATCTGATCATCCGGGATGGGGAAATTGCCGATGGACGCGGCGGTGCGCTTTATCAGGGTGATGTCGCAATCAAAGACGGCCGCATTGCGGCGGTTGGCACAGTGCCGGGCCATGGCCGCGAAGAACTGGATGCGCGCGGAAAAATCGTTTCGCCGGGCTTCGTCGATATTCATACCCATTATGACGGGCAATCGACCTGGGACAGTCATCTGGCACCGTCAAGCTGGCATGGTGTGACCACGGTCGTCATGGGCAATTGCGGCGTCGGCTTCGCACCGGTGCGCCCCTCCGATCAGGACCGCCTGATCGAATTGATGGAAGGGGTGGAAGACATTCCCGGTGTTGCCCTGCACGAAGGCCTGAGCTGGGCATGGCACAGTTTTGCGGACTATCTCGATGCGGTGGCGGCGCGTCCGCATGACATCGATATCTGTGCGCAGCTTCCCCATGGCGCGTTGCGTGTTTATGTGATGGGCGAACGTGGCGCGCGCCTGGAACCGGCGACGGAAAAGGACATCGCTGAAATGCGCGCCTTGAGCGCGGAGGCGATGCGTGCCGGTGCGATCGGCTTTTCCACCTCGCGCACGCTCAATCACCGCACGGTGAAGGGCGACCCGACGCCGAGCCTGCGCGCGACGGAGGCGGAGTTGATGGGCATTGCGCAAGGGCTGGCCGATGCCGGTTCCGGCGTGATCGAACTGATCTCCGATTTCAACACACCGGATGTGGATACAGAGTTCGGCATGATCCGCCGTCTGGTGGAGAAAACCGGCCGGCCGCTTTCGCTGTCGCTGGCGCAAGGCCACAGCCATCCCGATGGCTGGCGCACGATTCTGAATCATATTGAATCGGCATCGCGCGATGGTCTGCCGATCCGCGCACAAATCGCGCCGCGCCCGATCGGAATCCTGCTGGGGCTGCAGGGCACGCTCAATCCATTCTCGGCGCACGAAACCTTTGCCGCGATCAAGGACAAGCCGCTGGCGGAAAAGCTCAGCGCGATGCGCGATCCGGCATTCCGCGCCCGCATGATGGCGGAAACCGATGCGCGGCAATCCCACCCGCTGGCGCGCCGCGTAATGGCCTTCGATCAGATTTTCCCGCTGGGCGATCCGCCGGATTATGAGCCGCCGCAATCGCAGGCGTTGGCCAACATTGCCGCGCGCCGCGGCATCAGCCCGGTCGAACTGGCTTACGACATGCTGCTGGAGGATGAGGGCCGCAGCTTCCTGTTCATGCCTTTTGCCAATTATGCGCGCTACAATCTGGATGTCTGTGGCGAGATGATTGCCCATCCCGATTGCGTCATGGGGCTGGGTGATGGCGGTGCCCATGTCGGCATCATTTCCGATGCCAGCTTCATGACCTATCTGCTGACCCATTGGGGGCGTGATCGCGCCAAGGGCAAGTTCGATATCGGCTGGCTGATCAAGCGGCAGACGGCGGATACCGCGCGTGCTGTTGGGCTGCATGATCGCGGTGTGCTGGCGCCGGGCATGAAGGCCGATGTCAATGTAATCGATTTCGCTGCGCTGCAGGTCAAGGCACCCAGCATGGCTTACGATCTGCCGGCGGGCGGCAAGCGCCTGCTGCAAGGTGCATCGGGCTATGATGCGACCATCGTGTCGGGTGAGGTCATCTATCGCGATGGCGTGGCGACCGGCGCGCTGCCGGGCAAGCTGGTGCGCGGTCCGCAGACGCGCCCGGCCTGAAGGAGGCACGCAATGACAACCGGCGTTGCACCGGAAAGGCTTGAAACCCATATCGCCTGGCAGGCGAAGGATGTCGCCGATCCGGAAAGCTGGACCGTGCGGCTTTCGCCGGAGGATCGGCGCGAACTGGATGCGGCACTCGCCCACGCCAAAACCGTGTCGCGCGATCTGCTCGACATCGGGCTGGAAGATTTTCCGCTCGATGGTCTTGCCGAAAAGCTCTCCGCCATCGAACGCGAATTGATCGACGGGCGCGGTTTCGTGCGGATTTCGGCGCTGGATACCGCGCGCTATGACGATGGTGAACTGACCATGCTCTATTGGGGCATCGGGCTTCATCTGGGCGACCCGTGGCCGCAGAATGCCAAGGGCCATCTGATGGGCGATGTCACCGATCAGGGCAAGGCGCTGACCGATCCGACCTTTCGCGGCAATGAGCTGGGGCAGATCGCACTCGACTATCATACCGATGGTGCCGACCTGATCGGACTGATGTGTTTGCGCAAGGCGCATACGGGCGGGCTTTCCTGTGTTGCCAATGTGGTGGCGATTTATAACGAGATGGTGGCCACGCGGCCCGATCTGGTGGCCGCACTTTACGAGGCGCTGCCTTACGATTTCCGTGGTGAGCAGCGTGCCGGCACAAAGCCGTTCTATGAGTTTCCGGTTTTCACCGCCCATGCCGGGCGGCTGTTCGTGCGCTTCATTCCGGCTTATATCCGCGCCTCCCAGCGCCATGCCGATGCCCCGCGTCTGTCGCCCAGGGCGGAGGAGGCGCTGGACATGGTCAGTACGATGGCGCGTGATCCGCGCAACAATGTCTATATGGATCTGCAACCGGGCGAGATGCAGTTCATCAACAATTACCATGTGCTGCATGGCCGCACCGCCTATGAGGATAGCGCGGAGGCCGGGGAGAAGCGTCATCTCAAGCGCCTGTGGCTCGCGACACGATATTTGAAGGATCGCCCGCCGCATTTCCGCCGGCAGGAGAACAGCCATTGGGCGGCCCGCCGGACCGCAAGCCATATTGCCGCGGTGGCGCGGCCGCATTGAAAGCCCCGCTTTTCCTTGGGGGGTGCGTGAACCTGCGCCATTGACCGGGGTGAAGGCGCCCCTAATCTCGTGACCGTTCTGGGCTCAGCCTGTCCGGCCGGAGGTCACGATGAAAATAGCTGCGTTTCTGCCAGCCCTTGCCGCCATCGGCATTGCGCTCTCCGCCGCGACGGCGGCTTCTGCGCATGCCCATCTGGAGCGCGCCGCACCGGCCGAAAATGCCGTGCTCTCCCATGCGCCGGAAATGATTGTGCTTCATTTCAGCGAAGGGCTGGAGCCTGCCTTCAGCAATGTGGCCGTGACCGATGCGGATGGAAAATCCGTGCCGGTGGGAAAGCCTGCCGTTCATGACAAGATCATGAAACTGAAACTGCCCGCGCTTTCTCCCGGCCGTTATCGTGTGAAGTGGAACGCGGTTTCCACCGATACGCATCGTTCCGAAGGTGGTTACAGTTTCACGGTTTCCCCGTGAATGCGGTCTACGCGCTGGCCCAGGCTGCGCATTTTCTCTGCCTGATGCTGCTGTTTGGCGGTGGGGCGTTCGCGCTGCTGCTCAAACGGCAGGGGCGCGCGGTGCCATCCGGTGTGTTCACGCGCAACGAACAGCTTGGGCTAGTCGCCGCCGCGCTGGTTCTGACGCTGCTTGCATTTTTCCATACGGCGGCTGCGATGAGCGGGGAAGGGTTGTTTCGGCTGACACCCGGCGTCACCCATCGTGTGCTGTTCGACACGCGCTTCGGTTATATGGCGGCGGTGCAGTTTGCCTTGTTGCTGGGTCTGCTGGCGATCCTTCTGCTCTGGCATCGCTCGGTACAGGCGTGGTGCGCGGCGGTGGGCGGTTTCTCGCTCGCTGCGCTGGCTGTTACCAGCCATGCCGCCGCCGCGATTGCGGTGGGCGGTGCGGTGGATGCGGTGCATCTTCTGGCAGCGGGTTTCTGGATCGGCGGCCTCGCCGTTCTGTTGCGCATCGTGATGCGGGACAAGGGCGGCGACGGGCGTCTTCACGTGCTGCGCACATTTTCGTTGTGGGGCACCCTTGCCGTGGCGGCGCTGGTGGTGGCCGGCATCGCCAATGCGATGATCATTCTGCTCCCGGCCGAGGGCGCGCCCTCCTATTCCTGGCTGACGCTTCTGGGTTTCAAGCTGGTATTGGCGGCGTTCATGATCGCGCTGGCGTTGACCAACCGGCTGTCGCTGGTGCCGCGCATGGCGGAGGGCGATACCGAAGCCGATCAAACGTTGGTGTGGAGCATGACGGCGGAAATCGCACTCGGCGTCATTGTCGTGATTCTGGCCGGTTTTCTAGGCCTCAGCAGTCCCATGGCCAGTTGATGGGCCCCCATTTTCCGGGTCAGCCCCCTTGACGTGAAGATAGTTTCAAATGAAACTATATCTCAGGATGCAGAGCCTGAAGGCCAGCGCCTCATCAATGGAGCGTGTCATGACCGCACTGTGGGAAAACCCGATCGGGACCGATGGGTTCGAGTTTGTGGAATACACCGCGCCCGACGTTGGCGCGCTGCATGTTCTGTTTGAGCAGATGGGGTTTCGCGCCGTGGCGCGCCATCGCGCCAAGGCGGTGACGCTTTACCGTCAGGGTGAGGTGAACTTCATCGTCAATGCGGAACCGGAAAGTCACGGCAGCCGCTTTGCCCGTGCCCATGGGCCGAGCGCGTGTGCGATGGCGTTTCGCGTGCATGATGCGGCGGCGGCTTACAAGGCGCTTCTGGCGCGCGGCGCCAGGCCGTTTGCCAACACCGTCGGCCCGATGGAATTGAACATCCCCGCGATCGAGGGGATCGGCGGCAGCGTGATTTATCTCGTCGACCGTTATGGGGAGCATTCGATTTACGATGTGGATTTCGTGCCCACCGACCCGGCGAAAGGCTTTGCCCATGAAGGGGCGGGCCTCGGCTATATCGACCACGTCACGCACAACGTCTATCGCGGCAATATGGATCAGTGGGCCGGGTTCTACGAGAAACTCTTCAATTTCCGCGAGATCCGCTATTTCGATATCGAAGGCAAGCTGACCGGCCTCAAATCCCGCGCGATGACGAGCCCGGATGGGAACATCCGCATTCCGATCAACGAATCCGCCGACGACAAATCGCAGATCGAGGAATATCTCCACCTCTATCGCGGCGAGGGCATTCAGCACATCGCGCTCGGCACCGGCGATATCTACAAATCCATCGAAACCCTGCGCGGCAATGGCGTCAGCTTTCAGGATACGCCGGATACCTATTACGAGCGGATCGACAATCGCCTGAAAGGCCATGGCGAGGATGTGGAGCGGATGAAACGCGACCGCATTCTGATCGATGGCGGCGCGGATCAGGGGTTGCTGCTGCAGATTTTTACCCAGAATGCGATCGGCCCGATCTTTTTCGAGGTGATCCAGCGCAAGGGAAATGAAGGTTTTGGCGAGGGCAATTTCCGTGCCCTGTTCGAATCGATCGAGGCCGATCAGGTCCGCCGTGGAGTGTTGCAGGGATGAGCGCGCGCCACGCCATTGAGTTGCCGCGGATCGAAGGCCTGGTCTCGCATCAGGCCCATGCCGATCTTCCGGCCGGAACTTATGAGCGCGAAATCGGGCGCGAAGGGTTTTATGGCCCGGCAAGCCATCTTTATCACGCCCATCCGCCAACCGGTTGGGTGGCGTTTGAAGGGCCGCTGCGCCCGCGCGCCTTCGATGCAGTGGCAGCTGCGCGGGAGGGGAGCGATGATCCTTTTGGCGCGCCGGTGCTGCTCTCCAACTCGCAGCTACGCCTGCGCATCTGGTGCCTGCCGCGCGCGATGACGAAGCTGGCGCGCAATGCCGATGGCGATGAGCTGCTGTTCATCCACGCGGGTGATGGCGCGCTTTACTGCGATTTCGGCCATCTCAGCTATCGCGAAGGCGATTACATCCTGCTGCCGCGCGGCACCATGTGGCGGCTTGAGCCCAGTTCGGCGACAACCGCGCTGATGATCGAGGCGAGCAACGCCGCCTTTCAGTTGCCGGAGCGCGGGCTTCTGGGCCCGCACGCGATTTTCGATCCCGCGATGCTGGAAACCCCGAAGCTGGACGACGCTTTCCGTGCCCAGCAGGGCGAACGGGAGTGGCGCGTGGCGGTGAAGCGGCGCGGTGCGCTTTCCACCATCACCTATCCCTTCAATCCGCTGGACGCAGTGGGGTGGAAGGGAACGCTGGCGCCGGTGAAGCTGAACTGGCGCGACATCCGCCCGGTGATGAGCCACCGTTATCACATCCCGCCATCGGTTCATTCCACCTTCGTCTCCGACCGCTTTGTGGTCTGCACCTTCGTGCCACGGCCGATCGAATCCGATCCCGGCGCGCTGAAGGTGCCGTTCTTCCACTCGAATGACGATTACGACGAAGTGATCTTCTACCATCAGGGTGAGTTCTTCAGCCGCGACAACATCAAGCCCGGGATGGTGACGTTTCACCCCAACGGATTCACCCATGGCCCGCATCCAAAGGCGTTTGCCGCCGGTGCCAGGGCCACGAAAACCATGACCGATGAAGTGGCGGTGATGATCGATGCGCGCGATCCGCTGGATTTCGGCGCCGCGGCGGAAGCTGAGGAATGGCGTGGCTATGCCGAAAGCTGGTCGCCGAAATGAAACTCGCCTCGTTGAAACAGGGCCGCGACGGATTGCTGGTGGTGGTTGCCCGCGATCTTTCGCAATGCGTGCCGGTGCCCGATATCGCGCCCACGCTTCAGGCTGCGCTGGATGATTGGGCCCGTGCCGAACCGCATCTTCTGGAAATCTATGCCCATCTGAATGGCGGTAAGGCGCATGGTGCGCAGGCCTTCGATCCCGCCCAATGTGCGGCGCCGTTGCCGCGCGCCTATCAATGGGCGGATGGCTCGGCCTATGTCACCCATGTGGAACTGGTACGCCGGGCGCGTGGGGCAGAGATGCCGCCCGCGTTCTGGACCGACCCGCTGATGTATCAGGGTGGTTCCGACAGTTTTGTGGGGCCGCGCGATCCCATTCTGGCCGCGGATGCGGCCTGGGGGATTGATTTCGAGGCCGAAGTGGCGGTCATCACCGATGATGTGCCAATGGGCACAGCACCATCGGCCGCGCTGGACCATATTCGGCTCTTGATGCTTGTGAATGATGTCAGCTTGCGCAACCTGATTCCTGCCGAACTTGCCAAGGGCTTCGGCTTTTTCCAGAGCAAACCGGCCACCAGTTTTTCGCCCGTCGCGGTCACGCCTGACGAGCTGGGCCATGCCTGGTCTGGCGGCAAGGTACATCACCCCCTGCATGTCACCTTCAACGGCGATCGTTTCGGTGCGCCCAATGCCGGGGTGGACATGACATTTTCGTTCTCGCAACTGATCGCCCATGCCGCGAAGACGCGGTTTCTGGGCGCGGGCACCGTCATCGGTTCCGGCACCGTCTCGAACAAGGGCAGTGCGGAGGGATCGTGTTGCATTGCGGAGCGGCGCTGTCTCGAAACCATCGCCAACGGTTCGCCCACCACCCCGTTCATGAATTTCGGCGACCGGGTGCGGATCGAGATGCTCGATGCACACCGGCATTCCATCTTCGGCGCTATCGATCAGGAAGTCGTGCATTATGACGGACCGTGATAAGGGCCTGCAGCTTTACACCTATTTCCGGTCATCGGCTGCCTATCGGGTTCGCATCGCGCTCAATCTGAAGGGGCTGAAGCCGGAGCCGCATTTCGTGCATCTGTTGCGCGGTGGCGGCGAACAGCTTCAGCCGGGATACAGGGCCGTGAATCCGCAAAGCCTGGTGCCGGCGCTGGTGGTGGAGGGGCATGCGCTGGCGCAATCGCTCGCCATTATCGAGTATCTGGAGGAAACCCATCCCGAACCGCCGCTGCTGCCGAAGGATGCGCTTGGCCGCGCGCGCGTGCGCCGGCTTGCCACTATGGTAGCCTGCGACATTCATCCGCTGAACAATCTGCGGGTTCTGCGCCGCCTGCGCGGGCAATACGGGCTCAGCGAAGACGCGCTGAAGGAATGGCAGCAGCATTGGATCACGCTGGGCTTCACCGCGCTGGAAGCACTGGTCGCCAATGCGCCGGAGACCGGGCGTTATTGCCATGGCGATACGCCGACCCTGGCCGACATCTGTCTGGTGCCGCAGATGGCCAATGCCAGGCGGATTGCGACTGATCTTTCGCCCTTTCCCACGCTGGTGCGAATCGAGCAGACTGCGCTCTCTCATCCTGCGTTCGATGCCGCCCAGCCGAAAGTGCAACCCGATGCCGAATGATGCCGCGCCCGTTCTGGACCGCAGCCTCGTTCTTGACCGTTTTCTTCCCTATCGCCTGTCGGTGCTGACCAATCGGGTCAGCGATGCGATTGCCCGGCTTTATTCCGAGCGCCTGTCGCTAAGCGTGCCGGAATGGCGGGTGATGGCCGTGCTGGGCGAATGTTCCGGCCTCTCCTCGGTCGAGGTGGGGCGGCGCACCGCGATGCACAAGGTGCAGGTCAGCCGCGCCGTGGCGGGCCTTGTCGCCGCACGGCGGGTGCAGCGCGTGGCCGATGCGGAGGATGCGCGTATCTCCCGCCTGTCGCTCACCGCACGCGGTCGCGCGGTGTATGACGAGATCGTGCCGCTGGCGCTGCATCTGGAAGACACGCTGATTTCCGCGTTGTCCAAAGACGATCTGGCGCAGCTTTCGCGCCTGATGGCCAAGCTGGACAAGCAGGTCAGCCGGCTTGCTGCACCGGACGATTGTCTTTGATGATGAAGACGGCGAGCGCCTTGGGGCCGTGCGCGCCCAGTTCCAGGGTCTGTTCGATATCGCCGGTCCGCGACGGTCCGGTGACGAGATTGACCGTGTGCGGCAGCGCGCCGATGCGGGCAAGCGCGGTTTCCAGATCGGGCACGATGGTGGCCGCATTCAGGATTGCGATTTCAACACCGGGCCGGAAATGCGCCGCGGCGGGCGCCCCGTCAGTTGCCGGATAAACCAGTGTACCGGTTTCCGCGATGGCGAGTGGCGCGAGGCTGAGCGCCACATCGTCCGGCCCAGGCGGATCGGTTGTGAAGGACAGCCCTTGCAAATCTTCGCGCGCGCGCAGCAGCGAATTGACGGGAAGATGGAGCGTGGCGGGCAGATTGTGCGCACGCAGATAATCCGCTACCGCGCCGGCGATATCATCGCTCGTGCTCAGTATACGGACATAAGTGTTCACGGCCGCCGCACGTTCGGCAAAGGCTGTGACCGGATCGGCATCCGGGTTACGCGGTGACCAGACGCTTGGTGCCGGTTGCAGCGGGCGGGCGTGGGCGCGAATGCGCTGCAGAATAGTATCGCGCGCACTCATTGCCGCTGCCGCCACAGGTCGTGAAAGGTGTGCCCGTTTGCTCGCGGTAGTGTCCGCCCGTTCAGCCATCCGGCCAGCAATGGCGCGGCCGTCAGCGGCATGTGGCCGAGATAAGGGATCATCCGTGCTGCGATGCGCGTGGCGAACCGGTAAAGGGCAGGCCGTCGTGCCACGAACGCCCACAGGGTGAAGCCGATTTTGCGCGCGCCCGCGCGCGGTTCAGCCTCATATTCCCTGGCCCGCCAGCTTCGCATGATCTGCGGCAGGGGGATTTCGACCGGGCACACCTCCGCACAGCGGCCGCAAAAGGTTGAGGCATTGGGGTGGTGGCAGGCATCGGCCAGCCCGATCAGGCCGGGATTGAGCGCCGCCCCGATGGGGCCGGGATAGGTGGCGCCATAGGCATGACCGCCGATCGCGCCATAGACCGGGCAATGATTGAGGCAGGCGGCGCAACGGATGCAACGCAAGGCGTCCTGTGCCTCCGTCCCCAGAAGGTCGCTGCGCCCATTGTCGATCAGCACGACATGAAAATCGCGTGTGGCTGTGTTTGCTGCCGCGTCGTCCGCCACCGGCCCGGCCATGATGGTGACGTAGGATGTGATCTCCTGCCCGGTGGCGGAGCGCGTCAACAGCCGCAACAGCACGGATGCTTCGGAAAGGTTTGCCACCACCTTCTCGATGCCCGTGACCACGATATGGGTGCGGGGCAGAAGGCGGCTCAGATCGCCATTGCCTTCATTGGTGACGAGAACCGCGGCTCCTTCCGCGGCGGTCAGGAAATTCGCACCCGTGATGCCGGCATCGGCGCTTTCAAACTGGCGGCGCAGAATCTGGCGCGCCTCGGCAACCAGTGCGCTGCGCTCCACCAATGCCCGTTCCGGCGCAAGACCGGTGTGGGCCTCACGGAAGGTTTGCGCGATGTCTTCCTTGTTCAGGTGAAAGGCCGGCGCGATGATGTGGCTGGGCGCTTCGTGGCGAAGCTGTACGATATATTCGCCAAGGTCGGTTTCGACCGGGGTGAAACCCTCCCGCTCCAGAAAATCGTTGAGGCCGATTTCCTCCGTGACCATGGACTTGCCCTTGATCACAGTGCGCGCACCGGCCTGTCGCAGAATATCCGCAACCGCTTGGCGCGCTTCGTCTGCGTCGCGGGCCCAATGCACCTGTCCGCCACGGGCACGCACGCTGTCCTCAAACTGCACCAGCAGCATGTCGAGATTGGCGATTGCCCGGTCGCGAATGGCATGGCCTTCGTGACGTAGCGCCTCGAACGCCCCGAAGCGCTCCACCGCCTCCGCCCGTTTGTGCACGAAATGCGATTTGATGCGGCCCAGTGCGGTTTGCAGGCGTGGATTCTTCAACGCCTGGCTGGCGGCCTGTTTGAATTGGCGCGGGTCTGCGCTCATACTTTGCCTGTGTCCGGCTCGGGCATCGCTTCACAGAGAAATTCGGCGATGTGGCGCACGCGCAGATTGCGCTTCTGATGTTTGGCCCGCGCCTCCAGATGCATCAGGCAGCCGAGGTCGTTTCCGACCAGCATTTCGGCTCCTGTGCTTTCAACATCCGCCAGCTTGTTGTCCGCCATGTGGGTGGAGATTTCGGGATATTTGGCGCTGAACATGCCGCCGAAGCCGCAGCACACCTCGCCATCGCTGAGTTCGCAAAGCTCCGTACCCGCGATCTGTGCCAGAAGTGCGCGCGGTTCGTTGCGCACACCCAGGTCGCGCAGGCTGGAACAGGAATCGTGATAGGTGATCTTGGTGTCGGTGCGGGCGGTGAGGTCGTTCATTCCACAGATGCGGACGAGAAACGCGCTCAGTTCGTAAGTCCGGTCGGCCAGATCGCGGGCCTTTGCGGCATAAGCGGCATCGTCGGCCAGCATGGTGGGATAATGCCGTTTGATCGTCCCGGCGCAGGAGCCGGACGGCGCCACCACATAATCCAGCCCGGCAAAGGCGTCGATAGTCTGACGGGCGAGGGCGCGGGCATGATCGTCGGCGCCGGCATTCCAGGCCGGTTGGCCGCAACAGGTTTGTGTGGACGGCACCACCACCGTGCACCCCGCCATTTCCAGCAGACGCACGGAAGCAAAGCCGATTTCCGGCCGCAACAGGTCGACAAGACAGGTGACGAAAAGACCGACGCGCCGTTCTTTGCCGCTCATCGGGCTGTGCCCCGCTGCTGGTTGGCCGTTACGGGCAATGGGACGTGGATGGGGAAAGCACAAAGCCATATTGGGGCGCGAATGATCCGGGGCAGGCGGTCATTCTGGTCCCCGCCCGAACCGGGTGCAACCGGCGCCTGCGTCGCGGCCCGTTATGCTGTGATGGCGGCCAGTTGGTCGTGCATCAGGCCCAGTATCCGCAGCAGCGGCTTTGGCGCTGCGCTCATATCGCCTTTGGCCGAAACCCGGCCTGCCGCCGCCATTCTTTTGCTGTGTGCGGCCTGTGCGGCGGCGGCTTCCGGCGTTGCGCTGCGGCGGATGAATTTGGCGCCGGGCAGCATGGCTTCATAGTCGCCATGGATCACCACATCGGCGTCTTCCTCCGTATCGAAGAAGCGGACCTTGCCGCCGGTAAAGCGCGCACCCAGAATGACGCGTGCGCCGTCCGGCGGCACATCACTGATGATTTCACACATGGCGAAATTCGCGTCGGGGAAGCCGTGGCCATGTTCGGCCACCAGCTTTTCCAGAATCTCGTGCATCGCGGCGCACCATTGGGGGGAGGCGTATTGGAAGCGGGTCATCGCAAGGTCCGTTGCTGGGCGTGGGTAATCAAACAGATTTGCGCAAATCCGGTTTGGCGATCTTGCCCACGGCGTTTTTCGGCAGGCTGGGAAGGAGGTGGAATTCCTTCGGCCGCTTGTAACGGGCAAGCCGGCTTTCAAGGAAACGCGCCAGTTCATCGTTTGTTGTGCTTTTGCCGGGGTGAAGCGCGACAAAGGCCACCACTTCTTCCCCCATCACCGGGCATGGGCGGCCGATCACCGCTGCTTCGGCCACCGCCGGATGCTCATAAAGCGCATTTTCGATTTCCTTGGGATAGATGTTTTCGCCGCCGCGGATGATCATGTCCTTCTTGCGGTCGACCAGAACCAGATAGCCGTCTTCATCGAAGCGGCCGATATCGCCGGTGTGCAGCCAGCCATTGGCAAGGGCCGCAGCACTGGCCTCCGGCTGATTCAGATAACCGCGCATTACATTTTCACCGCGGATGGCCACTTCACCCGGCGCGCCGCGCGGCAGCTCACGATCATTGTCGTCCACAATGCGGATTTCGACACCGTGCATCGGCAGGCCGACGGTGCCCGGCTTGCGAGTGCCGTGCAGCGGATTGAGCGTGGCCCCGACGGTGGATTCGGTCAGACCATAGCCTTCGATCAGTGGCACACGATAGCGCGTTTCAAAGGTGGCAATAGCGGAAGCGGGCATCGGCGCCGCGCCGCAAATCACAAAGCGCAGGCGGCGGAGATCCGGCTTTTCTTCCGGCGGCGCCTGATTCAGCAAGGTGTAGATGGCCGGCACGGCGGAGAAATAGGTCGCGCCGAACCGTTCCACATCGTGCCAGAAGGTATGGCGATCAAATTTTTCCAGGATAACGCTGCTGCCGCCGGTGGAAAGGGGCGCCAGCACACCGACCAGCAATGCGTTGACGTGAAACAGCGGCAGAACCAGAAGCGCACGCTCCTCCGGCGTGAAGGCAAGGGTGCGGGCCATGATGGCGAGCATGGCCGCGACATTGGCATGATCCAGGATCACGCCTTTCGGCCGCCCCGTGGAGCCGGAGGTGTATATGAGAAGTGCGGTATCGCCCGCCTCCGCCGCGGCCGGGCTGTCCAGCACTGCGCCATCGAATGACAGGCCATCGACAGCGAGCTTTGCAATCGGATGCGATGCCAGAACGGCAGCGGTGTTCGCATCGGTGATGACGAACTTCGCCCGTGAATCCTCCAGCTGATGCGCGGCTTCACCCAGTGTCAGCGCCGGGTTGACGGGTGTGAACGCGGCCCCGATGCGCCAGGCGGCAAACATCGCCACCACCAGCGCGACCCGGTTGGGCAGCATGGCCGCAATGACGTCGCCGCGTCTGGCACCCAGTGCCGTGAACCGTTCGGCGAATGCGGCGGTTGCCCGTGCGAAGGCTGCGTTGTCCAGTGTGCCATGCGCATCTTCCAGGGCCGGACCCGGCCGGGCCTGACGGGCGAGGGGAATGTCGGCGGGCCGTTGCAGCGGATCGGTCATGCGCATTTTTTCTTTGTCGGCTTTCTTTTCGTATCCGTTTTGGCTATATAGTTCAATAATATTATTATATCCGGCTGTGCCGTGGCATTTCAGGATCGCACACGGCATGGACACCGGATAACAAAATCAGATGTACGCTTTGGGAGGCGATGCCCCGTGACAGTTGAGACACCGCCTGCCCAGGGCATGATGGCAAATCGCGCCCTGCTGCGCGTGGCGCCGTTCACAGCGGATGCCATTTCCATCTGGCGGCGCATCCTGTTCACCACACCGGCTTTCCCGCTGGCATCGATGCTGGTGCCGATCCTGCTTTATCTGCCGGATTACTACGCCCGCGAACTTGGCATGAACCTGACCGTTCTGGCCGGCGTGCTGATGTTCGTGCGGCTGTTCGATGTCTGGTTCGATCCTGCGGTCGGTATCGTGATGGATAAGACGAAGACCCGCTTCGGTCGTTTCAGGCCGTGGTTCGTCGCCGGTGTGCCGCTGGGGATGGCGGCGATGTATATGCTTTACAATGCGCCGGTGGGCGTTACCGCGGCCTATCTTCTGTTCTGGCTGGTGGCGGTGAATGTCGGCCAGTCGATGAGCCATCTCTCTCATCTCGCGTGGACGGCCGCGATCTGGAACAACTACGACGAACGCTCCAACACCTATGGCTGGCTGACCATTTTTTCCACCATCGGATTTCTGACCATCATGGCGTTCCCGCCGCTGATGGTGCATCTGTTCGGCACCAAACAGGCCGATTCCGTTTCGTCCATGGGATGGCTGATCATCGTGGCGCTGCCGCTGACCATGCTGTTTGCGCTATCTTCGGTCGGTGAAGCGCCGCCGGTGGATAAACGCCATGAAAGGCCGCGTTTACAGGATTATCTGAGGCTGGCGAAGCGGCCGTCTGTGTTGCGCCTGATGGTTGTCGACATGCTGTGGGGCATTGGGCCCACGGTTGCCGGCACGCTGTTCTTTGCGTTTTTCGATGCGCTGAAACTCATTCCGCGCGAGATCTCCGGGTTCATCCTGTTGATGTATTTCGTCGCCGGCCTGGTGTGCGCACCATTATGGATGAAGCTTTCCCACCGCATGGGAAAGCATAACGCGCTGGTGGTGGCAAGCCTCGTTTATGCGGTTCTGCAGGGCAGCTTGTTGTTGCTGCCGGCCGGCGCGCCATGGGTTGCCGCGATCGCCATGTTTGTCGCCGGCATCCCGAGCAGCGCGGGACCGATCCTGATCGCATCCATGACGGCGGATGCGGCCGATGATGTACGCCTCGATTCCGGGTTGGATCGTACGGCATTGTTATTCGGTTTGCGCAACGGGCTGTCGAAAATCGGCACCAGCGTGGCGGTGGGGTTGACCCTCTATGTGGTGGGTGCCGCCGGATATGATTTCAAGCATGGCCACAACAATGTGGCGGGGGCGTTGACGGTGCTGGCCTGCCTTTACGCCTTTGTGCCGGTGGCGATGGGGCTGACGGCGGCCTGGATCATCCGGGGCCACAAGCTCGACGCGGCGGCACACGCGGCCATCCGCCGTGCGCTGGAGGAGCGCGACCGCGAGGCCGGGATGGTTGGTCCATGACAGCGATGTAATTTTCCGTATGTCATTTCTCCGCTCAAAGCGCTTGTTCATTTTATTATAATTATATAACTATATATCGAACCGGCTGGTACCGCATTGGCCTTATGCGCAATGCCGTGACGCCGTCTGCTTCGATGGAGGGGGTATGGAAAATTCATTCTGGGGGCGGAATGCGTGGTTGCTCGCCGCAACCGCTATCGCGACATTGGCGCCCACGCTTGGCTGGGCACAAACCGATCAGGTGGCGGGCCAGTCTGCCGGCAATGGCGGTATCGAAACCATTGTCGTGACAGCGCAGCGGCGCGCCGAAGACATTCGCGATGTGCCGATCTCCATCACCGCGGTCAGTGCGCAAACGCTGGAAGACCGGGACATCAGAAGTTTCCATGACATCCAGAATATCGCGCCGAATTTTCAATCGCTGCAACTGGGCGATTCGCGAACGAGCGTCATGCGGCTGCGCGGGGTCACCTCGCAGCAGACCAATGCCGGTCAGCAATCCTCTGTCGCCAACTATATCGATGGCGTTTTCATGTCGCGCACCGGCATGGGGACGACGCAGGATCTCTTCGATATCGAGCGTGTCGAGGTACTGCGTGGGCCGCAGGGCGATCTCTTCGGCATGAATACGGCCGCGGGTCTTGTGAATGTCATCACCCGCAATCCCAACCTTTCCAACTTTGAAGGGCTAGCCGAGCTGGAGGCCGGTACATGGGGAAATCTCAATGCACGTGCACGCCTCTCCGGGCCGATCATCGAAGACACCCTTGGGGTGAGCCTGTCCGGTTATTTCGATTCGCATGGCGGTTATACGCATAATGTCATAACGGGGCGTAACGTCGACAATCTGCGCAAATTGGGCGTTCGCGGGAAGGTACAGTACGTATCGGGAAATTTCACCGCGACGGTCACAGCCGATTACCAGCACGAAACCAGTGAATGCTGCGCCGCCATCATTACGAAGTTGTCGCCGGGGGCGAATTTCCTCGGCGCGCCCCTGGCACCCATTGCGCCGGCCGGCTATCCGTTCAGCCGTGCAACGGTTCAAGGGGCACGAAACACCAATCCCAACCATGGTGGCGGCGTGAGTGCCGAACTGGTCTGGGATTTTGCGCCCTTTTCGGTGACGTCTCTCACCGCCATCCGTTACTGGGATGCGACGCCGGTCAGCGACATCGATTCGTTGCCGTTCCGCGGGCTCGACAATTTCTATATCGCACAAAAGCACAAACAGGTCAGTGAAGAGATCCGCATCACGTCACCGTCCGGCCAGCAGCTCGAATATATTGCCGGTCTGTTCTTCTTCAACAGATCGTCGACGGATTACGAAAATATTGCACTTGGCCCTGATACACCGGCATTTCTGACATTGCCGGGCACGGATGGCGCAACCGTAACGGATGCCAGGATCAACGATACATCCTATGCCGTTTTCGGCCACATCGATTACCATTGGACCGATCGGTTCACGACATCGGCCGGTTTGCGTTACACGCGGGAGCCGCAACAGGGGAGCTTTACGCAAACCTCCAACAACCTGGCATTCCGGAATCTTGGGACGATCGATGCCAAGCGGGATGAAGGCGCGCTGACGTGGCGGCTTAATGCCAGCTATAAATGGACGCCGGATATCATGACCTATGTCAGCATTGCGCGTGGGTTCAAACCCGGCGGATTCAACATGACCCGGATACCGGATTTCGACAATTTCCAGTTCAAACCCGAAACCAACATCAACTACGAAGCCGGGGTTAAATCGTCGCTGTTCGACAATCGCGCGACGCTGAATATTTCCGCCTATTACACCAACTACGACAATTTTCAGGCGCTTGCTTTCAACGGTACGGATTTGATTACCAAGAATGCTGGCTCCTTCGTCACAAAAGGATTTGAAATTGAGGCCGAGGCGAGGCCGTTTGCCAATCTGACGCTGACCAGCGCGATTGGCTTTGTCGATGCGCATTTCACCTATTTTCCGGATGGTCAGTGCCCGGTGGGCATGGCGGGAGCTTGCGATCTGAAAGGCTATCGGCTGAGCGGCGTTCCACGCTGGACCTATAACGGTTCTGCGCAATACGAAATTCCGCTTAGCGCCTCTTGGGATGGATATGTGCAGGCGGACTATGAGTATACGGGCGACATATACTTCCAGCAGAACCTTGACCCCAGTGCCTATGGCCGGGCGCATGGCGTAATCAATGCGCATATCGGCGTGCGCAGCGATGAAGGGCTGTCCGCCGAAATCTACGCATCCAATCTGACCGATTCAAAATATGTGAACTTCGTCTATCCGTCGCCGCTATCGACGGGGGCGTATGTCGGCTATCTCGGCAATCCGAGAATCATTGGCGCGCGCATTCGCAAGGCGTTCTAGCACCTTCGAGGTCTGGCACCTTCGATGTCTGGCAGGCGCGGCAGGTCCCGCGCCTGCCATATCTCTTGTACCCCCCGAAAATCTGTCAGCCGCTCAACCGGGTGACAGAACTGAGCCCGCGCCTGTCTGCGATGGCCGGTTTTGACCCCCATACTGCCCCTGGATGTAACCCGGATGTGTCTCTGGCGCGCGCCCGGGCGGCGGCTGCTCTCACCCACGTCCCCACATGTCCTTTTTCTGAAGGGGGCATTGCTTATTTGATATTAATTATCTAACTATATCCCGCAACAGACCTGGCGCGGGACGGCTGGGCTTGTTTTTGCGGGCGACAAAATCCAGAGGGGACGTATGCGCATTCATTGGCATTCCGTGCAGGCCGCTTTTTTGGGCGGGACATTTTTGGGGACCATGTGCTTTGCGCCGGCGCTGGCGCAGAGCAGCGGTGCGATCGAGCAGGTGATTGTCACGGCACAGAAGAGGGCGGAAAACGTCATCGATGTGCCGATCGCCATGACGGTTGTGAGTGGCGATCGCCTGATGGAATCCCAGATTACGAGTTTTCACGATCTGGAGCGGGTGGCACCCGGCTTCAAGTCGTTGCCGCTGGGCGATGCGCGGGCATCGTCAATGAACCTGCGCGGTGTGTCGTCGGTTCAGGGCAATCCGGGGCGGCAATCTTCGCTCGGCGTTTTCGTCGATGGCGTGTTCATGGCGCGCACCGGCATGGCTTCTTCGCAGGACTTCCTCGATATCGAGCGGGTTGAAGTGTTGCGCGGGCCGCAAGGGACGTTGTTCGGCATGAACACGGCCGGCGGTCTTGTGCACATCATCACCAAAAAGCCCAGCCTGACGGATTTTTCCGGCCGCGGTGAAGTGGTGCTGGGCCAATACGACACGATCGAGGCGCGCGGCATGATCACCGGCCCGATCATTCAGGACACGCTGGGGTTCAGCCTGTCGGCGGCGAAAAGCAAGCATGGCGGCTTCCTTTACAATTCCACGCTTGATCGTGACGTCGACGACGAGAACAAGTTCTCGCTGCGCGGCAAGCTCGAATATGCAAGCGGCAATTTCGACGCGACGCTGTCGGCCGATTATCACCGCGAATCGTCCATCTGCTGCAGTGCCGTCTTCACCAAGGTGACTGGCGTTCCGGGAACGGTTGCGGGGCTCTATCCCGTTACGCCGCCGCCGGGATATCCCTTCAGCCGCATCACCACGCAAAGCGGGTTGAGCACCAATCCCAATTCAGGCGGCGGTGTCAGCCTGGAGATGAACTGGGAATATGCCGGCCATACCATCACATCGCTGACGGCGTGGCGGAGTTGGGCGGTCGAATCCATCAATGACCCGGATTCGACCGAGGTCGTGTTTCTTGACGGCTTCCGCATTCATCAGACCCACAAACAGGTCAGCCAGGAATTTCGTATCGCCTCGCCGGCGGATCAGGATCTGACCTATGTCGCGGGCCTGTTTTATTACAATCGCTGGTCGACGGATTACGAGGATCTGCATATCGATCCGGCTATTCCGGCCTTCAAAAGCCGCCCGGACGGCCGCACGATCTTCGATGCGCGTGTGCGCGACACGGCCTACGCGGTTTTTGCCCATGCCGATTACAAGCTGACCGAAAAACTGACGGCGGCGTTCGGTGGCCGCTATACCTGGGAACCGGCACGGTTCAAATTTTATCAGGACTCCGGCATCGTGATTTATCCGACCTTCGGGCAATTGCCGGATGTGACGCGGCAGGACAACGCTTTCACCTGGAAAGTTGATCTGCGTTACGCCTGGACGAATGATTTCTCGACTTATGCCAGTGTCGCGCGGGGCTTCAAGCCGGGGGGCATGACGATGACCCGCATCTCGAGCGCCTCCAGCCTTTCGTTCCAGCCGGAAGAGAACATCAATTACGAAGCGGGGCTGAAGGGTGTGTTCCTCGATCACAGCCTGATGCTGAACGCGGCCGCATTCTACACCATCTACAGCAACTTCCAGACCACCGCTTTCGATGGAACGCGCTATATCACCGCCAACGCGAAGGAGTTTATTACCCGGGGTCTTGAGCTGGAAGGCGAGTATCATCCGCTGGACGGGTTGAGTTTCAGCTTCGGCATGAGCTTCATCGACGCGCATTATACCGACTTCAAGAATGGCCAATGTACCGGCGTTACGGGCCCCTGTGATCTGACCGGCAAACGGCTGAATGGCTCCGCGCGCTGGAATATCGATCTGGGTGCGTCCTACACCTTCCCGGTGGTTGAAAACTGGGATGGATTCGCGCGCGCCGACTGGGCCTGGAAAAGCGATATCTACAGCGCACAGGACCTCAACCCGAACTCCGTCAGCCCGGCGCATGGCGTGTTGAATGCGCGCATCGGGACGACAAGCGATACCGGGTTCACGCTGGAATTGTTCGCGAAGAATCTGCTGGATGCCGAATACGTCACCTTCGCATACGGCTTGCCGTTCGGTGCGGGTGGTTATGTTGGCTATATCGGTGCACCGCGCCTTGCCGGGGTGCGCATCGCGCAGTCGTTCTGAACCAATAGTCTTCCCTGAACTTTGCGCCGCCGGTTCCCCCGGCGGCGTTTTTTTAAGCCCGGTCGGCTTGAACTTGCAATAAATGGATATATAATTAAACCCTATAAATGTTGGCTTTCGATGCATGGTACAGTTCGCCGTGCGTGGCCGGCACGGATAATCGGGTTTCAGGGTGGTTGCCGTTCAGGCACTGACAAGGAGATACAGCAATGCCTTACGTCGAGAATGAGATCATTCACGATGCCGATTCGCATATTGTCGAATTGCCGGATTGTCTCGACGATTTCATCGATCCCAAGCTGAAGGCGCGCTATCACGAAAAGCGTCAGAACGAAATTGAATTCAAGGAGCGTGTTTCCCCGCTGCTGGGCACGGGGGTCTACGAGAAGATCGCCGCCAAGCATGACGATGCGGAATTCCGCGCCGCCGGCGAAGAGAAGCTGCATACCCGCAAACTGCATGAGGCGCTGGGCGCTTTCCGCAAGGAAGACCGTCCGCGTGCGCTCGACCTGCAGGGTTATGCCAGCCAGCTTATTTTCACCTCCCTCTGCCTGCGCAATTTCGATTTCGATCTCGGCAATGACATGGAGCTGTGCTACGGCGCGGCGCGTGCGCACAATCGCATGATGACCGATTTCTGTTCGGTCGACCGGCGCCTTCTGCCGACCGCCTATATCCCGATCGCCGACATGAAGATGGCGGCGGATGAGGCCAAGATTGCGCTCGACATGGGCTGCAAGGCGCTGATGATCCCCTATATCCCGCCCCAGACGCATTCACAGGCCCATATCGGGCTGGAACCGCTGTGGGCCATCGCACAGGAAGCTTGCGTTCCCGTCGTCTTCCACATTGCCGGGACCGAACTTTTGCCGGGGCACAAGAAAACCGGCCGTGCCAACGCGCATGACGTGGTGAGCGGCGGTGACGGTTCGCACAATTCGCTGGGGCTGATCGCCATTCCGCATCCCGTCATGCTCACGCTGTCCGCGTTGATCTTCGACGGCGTGATGGACAAGTTTCCGAAGCTGAAATTCGGTGCCATCGAATTGGGCGCAAGCTGGCTTCCGGGCTGGATGCATCTGATGGATTCCACGGTCAAGGCGTTCGGGCGGCACGAAGAGCGCCTGCGCAATCTCAGTGCGCTGCCAAGTGAAATCGTGCGCCGCCAGGTGCGCGTAACGCCTTACCCATCGGATGATGCGGGCTGGATCGTTGCCAACTCCGGGCCCGAAGTGTGCATGTATTCATCGGACTACCCGCACCCGGAAGGCGGCCGTAATCCGCTGAAGCATTTTCGGGATTCGCTCGACCGCGCCAATGTCGATCAGAAGAGCCGCGACGGTTTCTTCCGCGATAATTTCGTGGACATGATGGGTGAAGGGCTGGCGGCAGATTTGCGCTATCCCAAACATCTGGTTGCGGCTTAAGGGACGACGGGGCAATCGCAGGAAAGGCCGGTGCGTGCGCCGGCCTTTTTTCTTTTGCGCCGTGTGAGGACGCCATCCTATTTGACTTCATCTCATTAATATAATTATTTAGATATATTGGATTGCGGCACGCATTTGATGCGTTGACGCCGCAATGCAAGCAGGGAGGTCGCAACATATGGCCAAAGCTGGAGAGGCATTGCGGGTGGGCATATTGGGCGCGGCGCGTATCGCTGAACCGGCATTGGTCGCACCGGCGCGGGCGGTGGACGGGCTCCGCGTCACCACCATAGCCTCGCGCACGCTCTCCGTCGCCGAGGACTATGCGCAGAAGCATGGCATTGCGCGCGCGGTCGGCAGCTATGACGCAGTAATCGCCGATCCGGAGATCGACGCGGTTTACATTCCACTGCCCAACAATCTGCACATGCAATGGACCATCGCCGCGCTGGAAGCGGGCAAGGTAGTCCTGTGCGAAAAGCCGCTGGCGATGAACGCCGCTGAAGCACAGCAGATCTGCGATGCGGTGGAGCGGACCGGCGGCGTTTTCGTTGAGGCGTTTCACTATCGCTATCACCCTTTCATTCATCGCATCAAGGCATTGCTGCAGGGCGGGGCGATCGGCCGGGTGCGCCGGATCGAGGTTCGCACACAGATTCCGGGCGCGTGGATTCCGGCCAGAAATATTCGCCATATTCCCGAACTGGGCGGCGGTGCGGCGATGGATATGGGCATCTATTGTGTCGACACGCTGCGTTTCCTGATGGAAGCCGTGCCGGATGTTGTTTCGGCTGAGGCCGAAATTTCTCACCCGGATATCGATGGCACGATGGTGGCAGATTTGCGGTTCGCGAATGGGGTGACGGCGAAGATCCGCGCTTCCCACATCTATCCGAAGCCGGTTGTCGATTCCGCCCTGATCATTGAGGGCGATGCGGGCGTTCTGACGGCCGCGAAACATTTCATACCACAGGCGGGCGCAAGCCTTGTGGTGGAAAATGCGCAAGGTCGCGTGCAGGAAGATGTGGACAGGACGCCGAGCTATCAATTTCAGACCGAAGCGTTTGTCGGACTGGCGCGCCGCGCGCGGCCGGTGGAGACCGATGCCCGTTCGGGCCTTGCCAATATGAAGATCATCGATGCGATGTACCGTGCGGCAGGTTTGCGCCCGCGCGGCCTGTCGTGACCGGTCGAAGGAACATGGAATGACGGATTCTGTCCGCAACAACGAACCGCACGCCAATCCCACTGGCCCTTTGCGTGGTGTGCGTGTGCTGGAGATCGGCCATTACATCGCGGCGCCGCATTGCACGATGATGCTGGCCGATCAGGGCGCAGACGTGATCAAGGTGGAGCCCGTGGGCGGGGAGCCGGGGCGCAAGGCGCCGCCTTTCAGCGATAGCGGCGAAAGCCTGGCTTTTGCCTGCCACAACCGAGGCAAGCGCAGCGTCACGATTGACCTGACCAAACCGGAGAGCGGGGAGGCGCTGGACGCCCTGTTGCGCTGGGCCGATATTGTCGTCACCAACTATACATATGGCATTCCGGAAAAACTCGGCTTCGGGTTCGAGCGGTTGTCGAAAGTCAATCCGCGCGCGGTGATGGTGCATGTCACCGGCTACAGCACGGCCGGCTCGCGCCGCGATCACGGTGCGTTCGATCCGGCCATTCAGGCGATGAGTGGGTTTTGCGACCTGACGGGGGAGCCCGATGGCGCGCCCCAGATCAGCCAGTTCTTTCTTGCCGATCATTCGGCGGCGATGAATGCGGCCTATGCTGCCATGTGCGCGTTGTGGGAGCGGGAGCGCACCGGCAAGGCCCGCAAGATTGAGGTGAACATGCTCGAAGCGATGACGTCGCAACTGAGCTATCATATTCCATCCAAGGGCATGATGAATCTGAAGCCGACGCGGCGGAAAGCGCCCAGCGCAACCGGCCTGCCGCATGTTTACCAGGCGAAGGATGCGCCCATTCTGGTGATGCTGACCACCGTGCCGACCTGGACGAAATTCTGCCGTCTGATCGGCCGTGAAGACTGGATCGGCGATGGCAAAAAGGTGCCGCAGCTTTCGAAGGTGCCGGAGCATCTGGCAGAGGTAAAAGCCTGCATCGATGCGTGGTTCGCGGCCAGAACGGCGGGTGAAGCCTATCGCGCGTTGCAGGATGCGGGCATCGTCGCGGGCGCATTCCGCAGCGTATCCGATCTCTACGATGAGGAGATGGCAGAAAATTCCGGTGTGATCGCGTTCGTCGATCTGTCGAAGGGCGGCCCGCCGGTGCCGGTTCCCGGTCCGGCGTTTCGCACAGCCGAACCGGGGTCGGTGCTGCCCAAGGTGCCGGGCCTCGGCGACGATGGCTATGACATCCTTCTGGAACTGGGGCTGACGGAAGTGGCCCTGCAGAAACTCGGCATCGCGCGAAAACTGGACGCGCCCACGCCGGACAGGGCGGTCGCCGCACCCGGTTGATCTTCCCTGACGCCGCTTAAATCCGGCCCGACCGGCAGATTCTGCTTGCGATGTCAGAAATAGTTATATAATTATACTTTATAGAAAGCGAGCAGCAGCATGCAGACCAACGCGCCCGGTCAGGGCAATCAACGCGGCGTGGCCGACGCGATCATCGAATTTCTGGAAGCTGCGGGAATCGATGCCTGTTTCGGCGTGCCGGGCGGCCAGAACATTCCGCTTTACGCCGCGGCGCGCAAACGCGGGTATCGCCACATCCTGATGCACGACGAACGCAATGCGGCCATCGCCGCCGATGCCTATGCACGGATCAGCGGCAAGGCCGGTGTGTGCGATGCCACGGTTGGTCCCGGCGCCACCAATCTCGTTTCCGGTCTGGCGGAAGCCTTTTCATCGTCCATTCCCGTGCTGGCACTGGTGGCCGACATCAAGACCACGCGCGAACATCTGCGCCACCGCGGCGTGGCCTCCCAGGCGTTCGAGCAGCAGGCGGTTTTTGCGTCGGTCGCGAAATGGGTTGGCCGCATTCACACGCCCGCCATCACGCATGAGATTCTGGAGCATGCGCTGCGCGTTGCCTGCACCGGGCGCCCCGGTCCGGTGGTGGTGGAGGTTCCGGAGGATGTGTTCTCCGCCGCACTGCCGGAGGCGGCTGCGCGTGCAGTGACAGTTTCATCGGCAGCATGGCCGCGCTATCGCAGCGCGCCTTTGGCGGACGATGTGGCGAAGGCGGCAGCGCTCCTGAAACAGGCGAAGCGGCCCGTCATTCTTGCGGGCGGCGGTTCATTTGCGGTGCAGGCGGGCGCGGAAATCCTCAGCCTCGCGGAAAAGCTCGGCGCGCCCATCGTCACCAGTATCAATGGCAAGGGCGTGGTGGATGAACGCCATCCGCTGGCCGCTGGTGTGATCGGTGTGTTCGGTGATGTGCGGGCCAGCACGATCCTTAAAAGCGCGGATGTCGTGCTGGTGCTGGGCTCCAAATTCGCCCAGTTCAATTCCTTCATGTGGCGCCTGCCGGACGCACAGCAGACCATCATCCATGTCGATCTCGACGGGGCGGAATTGGGGCGCGCCATTCCATCGGTCCTGCCAATCGTGGCCGACGCGCGCGAAACTGCCATTCATATCGCCGCCGCCATCGGGGATGGGAAACGCCCGGTGTGGGCGTTCAAGCAGGCGACACCGCCGCAACCCGGTACGGCGCCGGACGATCCCGCCATTGCGCCCGAAGCGGTGATGGAAGCGATCAATGCGCAAAGTGACGAGCGTACCATTCTGGTCTCGGACGCGAGCCTTTCGTCGGGCTGGACCGCCTCGCGCTACACGGTGAAGGGCGCCGGCCGCAAATACATTTCGCCGCGCGGGCTTGCCGGTATCGGCTGGGCCGGTGGTGCCGCGATTGGTGCCGCGGCTGCGGCGCCGAAAGGGGCGCGCATTGTGGCGGTGGCCGGTGACGGGGCTGCGGGCTACTGGCTCGGCGAAATGGAAACCGCGGCGCGGTTCAATCTGCCCATCACCTATGTCGTGCTGAACAACAGCGGTTACGGCTGGGTGGTGCAGGGCGAGCGCATGCTAGGCATTACGCCGCAATCGACATTCGGCGCGGTGGATTTCTCCTCCGTCGCGCGCGGTCTCGGTGTGCCGGCGGTGGTGGTCGAGAAAGGTGCGGATCTCGGCGCGGAAGTTGCCAGATCGTTTGGCGCCAACGGGCCCCATCTGCTTGACATTCGCAGCTCGGATCAGTCCTCGCCAAGCGTGGATTACGCGCTGCTCGATCCGGATGCGGCATCGGCCTATGGCGCCTACGGAATGGGATGATCGCGGAGCTTCCAAACCGCGACGGGTGAACAGAAACGGGAGTGGATCAGGACAATGCGATTTGGTCTTTTCGGGGGTGCCTCGCGCGGCGCCGGGCAGGATGGAGACAGCCAGTCCTACCGCGCTTTCATCGACTATGTGGTGGAGGCTGAGCGGCTCGGCTTTGAATCGGTGTTCCTGGTTGAACATCATTTCACCGGCACCGGCCAGCTCAGTGCTTCGCTGACATTGCTTTCCTATCTGGCCGGGCTGACCAAAACCATGCGTCTTGGCACGGCGGTGACCGTGATGCCGTGGCACAATCCGGTACTGCTGGCGGAGCAGGCGGCAACCGTCGATCTGGTTTCGAACGGGCGTCTGGATTTCGGCGTTGGCCGCGGTTACCGGCCGAACGAGTTTCATGGTTTTCGCGTCGATCCGGGCGAGGCCCAGGCGCGTTACGAAGAAGCGCTTGAGCTGGTGCTCAAATGCTGGACCACAAAAGAGCGCTTTTCCTTCGATGGCCACTTCTGGCATTTCCGTGATGTGATTGTGGAGCCGCATCCGGCGCAGGCACCCAATCCGCCGATCTGGATTGCGGCCGGCAGCGAAGGCTCCATCCGGCAGGCGGCGCGGCGGGGGCAGCATGTGCTGCTGGATCAGTTCGGCACGATCGAACAGACCGCGGCGCGTGTCGCCTGGTACAAGGATGAACAGAAGAAATGCGGCCGCACCTCACAGGCCGGAGAGATCGCGGTGACACGCGGCCTGCTGCTGGTGGATCAGGAAGAAAAGCGCGCGACGGAAATTGACCGGCGGCTGGCGGCGATCGCGTTTCTTTCCGCCACATCGCAGATCCCCGGCACAAAGGCGGAGGGGCCGACCAAATTCGGGTCCTCCACACTCGATACCTCGCGGGGGGCGGCGGAAGCCTCCACCATTGTCGGGCAGCCGGAAGAATGTATCCGCCGCATTCGCGAGTTGGAGGCAGCGGGTGTGGACTACATTCTGTTCAATGATCCATGGGGCGGTGTTGAGCGCCTGCGCCATTTCGCCCGCGCCGTGATGCCGGAATTCCTGGCGCCTACGAAAAGCGGCGTGGCAATGGCCGGATGATGCAGCGTTAATCCGGCAGCACAACGGCGCGCAGAACATCGCCACGCGCCAGCGCGTCCAGCCCCGCATTGATGTCGTCCAGCTTTATTGTGCGCGTCACCAGGCTTTTAAGGTCGAGCTGGCCGGATTCCGCCATGCGTACAAAGCGGGGAAAGTCGCGCCGGATATTGGCGGAGCCGAACAGCGCGCTGGAAATCCGCTTCTCGGATAGGAAGAAGGGCCAGGCTTCCAGATCGTAATGCCCATCGCGCGGCGGCATGCCGACGATCACAATCTCGCCCGAACGGCGGGTCAACGCGAAAGCCTGTTTCACAGTGGCGGGAATGCCGACCGCATCGATCACCGCATCCACGCCGCCCTTTGTCATCTCCTGCACCGCCTCGGCAACATCGCCGCGTGCGGAATCGAACACCGCACTGGCACCCAGTTCCCTCGCCTGATCGCGGCGGGCTTCGCGCGGATCGATACCGATGATGGTGGCCGCGCCTGCAATGCGCGCGCCCTGAATGGCGGCAAGACCCACCGTGCCGCAACCGATCACGGCGATGGCACCGCCGAGCGGCAATGCAACGCGATTGAGCACGGCGCTGAGCCCGGTGGTGACGCCGCAGCCGATCAGCGCCAGCCAGGAATCGGGCAGGGCGGTGCGCACCGGCACCACCGATGCCTGATCGACAATCATTTCTTCCGCAAAGGTACCAAGGCCGAAAAGACCGGTGGCAATATCGCCATTGGCGCGGCGCGCGCGCGGCACGCTGCGCACGCTGCCGGACAGAACACACACATGCGGCCGCCCGCCGGTGCAGTTTTCGCAATGGCCGCAACTTGGCGCGGTGGAGGAGATCACACGGTCGCCGACCTGAATGCCCTGCACCGCCGCACCCACCGCCTCCACCACGCCACATGCTTCATGCCCCATCACGATCGGGGTGCCGTAAGTCTGTTCGCCACTGCGGATCGCGACATCGGTGTGGCAGAGCGAGGTGGCGGTGATGCGCACGCGCACATCGTTCGCGCGCAGCGGCAACAGTTCCACCGCTTCGAGGGAGAGTGGGGCGCCAGGCTCCAGAAACAGGGCGGCTTTCATGTCAGGGGGTCCAGATTGCGGGAACGCCAGTCGGCATACGGTACCACAGCCCGGTCAATGTCGGTTGCGGCTGATCCGGATCGAAGCGCAGATCCGGCAGCCGGTCGAGCAGCGCGTTCAATGCCGTCACCAACTCCATCCGCGCCACCTGACTGCCGACGCAGAAATGCGGGCCGGTGGAGAAGGAGAGTGTCGGCTTCTGCGGCCGGAACGGATCGAACACGTCCGGGTTTTCGAATTGTGCCGGGTCGCGATTGGCGGCGGCAATGCAGCATTCGACGATGGAATCCTTCGGGACCGCAACGCCTGCGATTTCCGTATCGCGGGTGGCAAGCCGCGGCGGGGCCACCAGCACCGGCCCGTTCCAGCGCAGCACTTCTTCAATCACAACCGGGACAAGCGTGCGGTCTTCACGCACCTGCGCCAGCAGTGCCGGGCGTTCCAGAAGGGTGACAAGCGTGATGCCGAGCGAGCGATAGGTGGTGCCCGCACCCGCCGGCAACAGGTTGGAGATCAGGCCGAGAATCTGTTCGTCCGACAATTTCCGTGGGCCTTCGCCCTCATCGATCTCGCTCTGCACCAGAAGTGTGATCAGATCGTTTTCGCGCGGTGCGCGGCGGCGCTCGTTGACGATGTCGAGCATGTAACGATGCACCGCTTCGCGGGCGGCGCGCGCCTCATCTGGCGGGGCGGCGGCAACCTGAAGCTTCGCGGCCCATTCGTGGAATTGCTCAAGGTCCTCGCGCTTGACCCCCAGCGCCATGCCGATGACGTAAACCGGAAACTGTGCGCAGTAATCGAAATAAATATCGCCCCGGCCTTTGGCGATGAAACTGTCGATCAGTTCATCCAGCCGTGGGCGAACAAACTGACTCCACATGCTGAGCGATTTGCGTGCAAAGGCCGGTTGCACCAGAAGCCGGTACTGGCGGTGTTCGGGATCGTCCGACCCCATCAGTGAAACGGGGCCGAAGACATACTCCGTCATGCGGCGGATGCCGGCATTGGAAAATGTTTCGGCGTCGCGCAGCACCTGCTCGGCTTCCGCGAAGGAGATGATGGTGAAGCGATGCGCATCCGGCCACACGTCGCGGGTGGGATCGGGCACGCCGAAGATTTCAAAGGTGGAGCCGCGGTGGATCGGGCCGTTTTTGCGCAGCGCCGCAAATTTTGGATAGGGATCGTCCACCGCACCGGCGCCAGTGCGGCTGGTCGTTTCGCGCTCCCAATCCGAGCGGCCGACACCCTGGGCCTTCGTAAGGGTGGCAGTACTATCCTTCATTGCTGCTGTCTTTCGAGGGGTTGATAGGATCAAGATGGATGACCTGCATCGGGCAGGCGCCTGCGGCGGCGCGGATCTGCGCCTCGCTGTCATGCGGTTCCGGCAACAACACGACCTGGCCATCTTCGTTGCCGAAGGTTGCCGGTGCGAAATGCGAACAGTTTTCCGCGCCGATACAGCGCGCCCGGTCGAGCCGGATACGGAAATTGTGGGCCATTAAAATACCTGTGTGCCGCCGCCATCGATCACGATGACCTGCGCATTAATGTAGGATGCGGCGGGGCTGAGCAGAAAAACGATCACACGCGCGATTTCATCCGGTGTTGCCAGCCGGCCGAGCGGCACGCGCTCGATGATGGATTTGCCATAAGCGCCCTTGGTGATGTCCTGTAGCCGCGGCGTCACCGTGATGCCGGGCGCGACCGCATTGGCGCGGATGCGGCCCGCGCTGGAAACGGCGAACCATCGCGTCATGCCGGCAATTGCCGCCTTGCCGATGGGATACCAGCCATTTTCGGCGGCACCGCCGCGGCCGGAGATCAGCGCGGGCGGCGGCCCGCCCGATGCAACACCGGCCACCGACGCCACGCTGACCACACTGGCACCGGCCGGTGGATTGGTTTTGAGCCATGCGGCGGTAAAAAACTGCATCGCACCGGCGGTTTTGGCGAGCCCTTCTTCGATGGTGAAATTCATGCTGCTGGGTGGACCGGCGTTGTTGATCAGGAAGGCGATATCGCCGAACTGCTTTGCCAGTTCCGGCAATAAGAATTCGACCTGCGCCCGGTCGGACGTATCGCAAGGAAAGGTGTGAAGGGCGGCGTGCTTCGGCAGCTTTTCTAGACCATCCTTGTCGATGTCGAGGGCCAGCACGGTCAGGCCAAGCGTGGTCAGAAGTTCTGCTGCCGCCTGGCCGATGCCGCTCGCGGCACCCGTCACGATAACCGTGGCAGGATCGGGGAAGCCGAGGAAGTCGTTTCCGCTCATGGTTTTCTCGCAAAGTCTACAATGTGCTGCACGAAGGATTGAGGCTGATCGGCCACAATGAAATGGCCGGCATATTCCACGTCCACGCGCGCGGCGTGGGGGATGGCGGCCTGCAGCGCATCCGCCGCTTCGATCGCCGGGCCCTTGGTGCCGAACATCAGCAACGTGGGCACCTCCACGCGGGCAAGCGATTCAGCAAAATCATGATCGCGGATCGCCGCCATCGCATGCAGCAGCGACCACGTTCCGGCCTTGTTGCGGTCGATATTCCAGCGGGCGAATTCGCCGTCGCTGACGGGCCCGATACGGCGGGCCTGAACCTGCTCGCGGCTTTGCGTCGGGATGGCGAAAAGCTGTTCCACCATCGGCCATGCCGCCAGCCACCAGTCGCGGCTGCGAAACTGGGCTTCGATCAGAACCGCGCGTGCGACAAGCGCGCTATCGGCCGCCAGACTGGCCGCGATGAAGGCACCAATGGAATTGCCCGCGATGATGGCTTTCTGAATGCCTAGTGTGCGGAGGAAATCGCCGATCTGTTTTGCGTGCGCTTCGATGGAGAGCTGTGTGTCCTGGCGCACACTGTCGCCTTGCCCCGGCATGTCGATGGCGATGACGTCGAAGCTCTCGGCAAAGGCGGGCAACACATGGGCAAATTCATGCCAGGATTGGCCGTTACCGTGCAGCAGGACAAGGGGCTGGCCTTTGCCTGTGCGCACAGCATGGATCGGTGCGGCCGCATGTCCACCGATGATGTGTTCCGGTGTGCTCATGTGTTGGCCCGGTTTTTTGCCGTCATGTGATTTACGGCGATCAGCGAAAAGATCATCGATGCGGCGATGGAAGCGCCCGCACCGGGATACATCGGCCCGAACACGGAAGCGGACGTGTTGCCGGCGGCGTAAAGGCCCGCAATCGGCTGCCCATCCTTGTTCAGCACGCGGGCGAATTCATCGGTCAAAAGGCCGCCGGCGGTGCCCACATCGCCGGGATAGATTTTTGCGGCATAGAAAGGCCCGCGTTCGACGGCGCCCAGATTGCCGTTCGGCTTCACCCGTTCATCGCTGTAGAAGCGGCTATAGGCGGTTTCCCCGCGCGCGAAATCCGCGTCGCGTCCATTCGCCACCATCGTGTTGAAATGGGCAACGGTCTCTTTCAGCGTGCTGGGGTGAACACCGATGGCGTCGGCGAGGCCTTCCAGTGTATCGGCCTTTTTCAGATAGCCGGTTTCAAACCATTCACCGGGCGTAAAGCGTGGCGGCGCCAGGCCGAAGGCGTAGCGGTTGCGGTGTCGGCTTTCGAGGATGATCCAGCTGTGATCGGTGTTGAGTTCGCGGTGGCGGCGGATCATCGCCTGACCGGCTTCCATATAGGGCCCGGCTTCGTTCAGGTAGCGTTTGCCGGTGGTGTCCACGATCAGGCTGTGCGGGAAACAGCGGTCCCACACATGCAGCATTGGGCCTGCCGGTGTTTTGGTGCCGGGTACCCACCAGGATTCTTCCAGCAGCGCGGTGGCCGCGCCATGGGTTTGTCCCAGAAGGATGACTTCGCCGGTATCATCGGGTGAGGACATGGTGACATCGGTGCCCACCGGCGCTTGATAAAGCTGGCGCATCCCGTCATTGCGGGCGAAACCGCCGGCGGCGAGCAGAACGCCCTTGCGCGCATGAATGCGAACGGGCTTGCCGTTACGCTGCACGATTGCGCCTTTCACGGCGCCGTTTTCCACAATCAGGTCGAGCAGCGGTGTTTCCCGCCAGATCGGGATTTTTTTGCGTACCGCGGCACGCAGAATGCGCCCCATCAGCGACTGCCCGCGCGTCAGCAGTTTGACGCGGCGCGCCCTGGCCCACAGATCGCGGCAGAGAACGCGGGCTGAAACCCATGCGGTGCGAAGCGAACGCGCGCCCAGCGCCAGCACCGCCACCTCCACCGAATTGGCGGCCAGAAACAGTTTGGTCGGGCGCAGCCAGCTTTCCGCCGCGCCCAGTTCATGCGCGTTGAAAGGGGCGGCGTGCAATGTCCGCCCACGGACGAAGCCGCCAGGCGCTTCCGCGTAATAGTCGGTCCAGCCGGAATGTTGCAGTGCCACGTCATGGCGTTGCAGCAAATCCACCAAAGGACCGCTTGCCCGCACATAGGCCTCAAGCCGGGCAGGCGTGGCGGAGGGGTAGCCCTTCGGCACAATGGCCGAGAGGTGGGCGATGCCTTTTTCGATGGTATCGTCCAGCCCGGCCGCGCGGGAGACGCTGTTGGTAAAAAGCCAGAGCGTGCCGCCCGAAAGCGCCGTCGCGCCGCCGGCAAAGGCGCTCTTCTCAACCACAACAACATCGGCGCCGGCATCACAGGCGGCCAATGCCCCGGCAAGCCCGCCGCCCGCGCCCACGATGAGCACGTCGCAAACGCAGTCGTAAGATTCTGTCGCTTCGGTTGTCATGCTTTCGGCCCTGGATTTTTATTAGTTTATATAATTTATACATTCAACCCAAATATTTGACGCAGGCGCCGTTTTTGGCGTATGTCGCGTCCATCACATGTTGCACCCGCACATTTTTCCGGGCGCGGCTTCACCGGCCCAATCGGAAAGTTCCGCATGCCACGCAAGGCGACCGCTTCACAGCCGTTAGAGAAACTGAAAATTTCATTGCCTGAGCGGCCGGCCCAGGTCCCCGTCCGCGTGCCGAAGGCGGCGGAGCTGATTGCCGACGTGATCCGCCGCCAGATTGTGGTGGGCGAATTGAAGGAGGGGGAGCCCCTTCCGGCCGAGGCCCTTTTGATGGCGCAGTTCAAGGTCTCCCGGCCGACCTTGCGTGAAGCGTTCCGGATCCTCGAAACCGATGGGTTGATCCAGGTGCGTCGCGGCGCCGGTGGGGGCGCGCGGGCGCGTCTACCGCAGGATGCCACGGCGGCCCGCAGCTTCGGCATGTTGCTTCAGATTCGCGGTGCGACGCTTGCGGAGGTTCTGGAAGCCCGCACCATCATCGAGCCGCCGCTGGTCGGCCAGCTTGCCCGCAATCACACCGATGTCGACCTCGAATTGCTGAAGGCGCATGTGGAGCTGGAAAGTCGCCTGCTGGAGGATTTCGAGAAATTCGGCCTCGCCACCGCATTGTTGCACGAATTGCTGGTGAAGCGCGCCGGCAATACCGTGCTCGGCCTGATGGTCGGTATGCTGGATGACATTTTCTTCCGCCATGTCGCCAAATTCGTCAGCCGGGCGCGGCCGGATCAACTGGCCCTGAACAAGCGCGCACTCGCCAATCACCGCCATATGGTGGAACGCGTTGCGGCATCCGACGCCGCAGGGGCGGAGGAAGGGTGGCGCCAGCATATGGAACTGCTTTACGAAATCATCACGGCGGAGATGGGCGGGACGACGGTACTCGACCTGTACTGACGCCTGCGGGAGGTGCGCATGACTGGGTCATTCGGCGAGCACGCAACGGCGGACGAGGTTCTGGGGCAACGCGATCTTTCGGCGTTGCGGGTTCTGATTACCGGCGCGTCTTCGGGCCTCGGACTGGAAAGTGCACGCGCCCTTGCGGCCCGTGGTGCCTCGGTCATGCTGACGGTGCGCGATGCCGGGAAGGCGAAGGCCGCGCTGGAGGATGTGCGTGCCAAGGCCGCGCCATCTGCGACCGTTGAGATTTGCGAACTTGATCTGGCATCGTTCAAAAGCATTTGCGCGCTGAGCGGCCGCCTCATTGCCGAGGCACGGAATTTCAATGTCATTATGGCCAATGCCGGGGTGATGGCCTGCCCGCAAGGCCAGACTGCGGATGGTTTCGAATTGCAGTTCGGCACCAATCATCTGGGGCATTTCCTGTTCGTGAACCGGCTTGTTCCCCTTCTTGTCCGCAACGCCCCGGCGCGGGTGGTGGTACTGTCCTCCGGTGCGCACCGGCGCGGTAATGTCGATCTGGGCGATCCGAATTTCGTTTGCACCCCGTATGACCGCTGGGTGGCCTATGGCCGCTCCAAGACCGCGAATGCGCTTTACGCGGTGGCGCTCGACAAACGCTTGCGGGACCGCGGCATCCGCGCCTGTGCGATCAGCCCCGGTGCAGTGGGTGAAACCGCGCTCAGCCGCCATTTGTCGCAAGAGGATCTGGAACGCATTCGCAGCGCCACCGGCCGGCGGCCCGTGTTCAAGACATTGACGGAAGGCGCCGCCACGCAGTTATGGGCCACGGCGGTTGCGGACGCGGATGAAATCGGCGGCCGCTATTGCGAGAATTGCAGCGTCGCCGAAACCATCACCGATCCTGCCGCGACCAACGGCGTTCTGCCTTATGCCGTGGATGCGGCGAACGCCGAAGCGCTCTGGACCGCGAGCGAGAAATTCGTCGGCGAGACGTTTTCCTGGGCTTAGGTGAAGCGCCGCTTCAGCCAGCCGATCAGGGCCTCGTTGGTTTCTTCCGGATGCTCCTGCTGGGTCCAGTGCCCGCAATGGCGGATCAATACGCGCTCCAGGTCCGGCACATAAAGCTCCATCCCGTCCGCCATCGCCGGGCTCAGCACCACGTCGTCTTCCGCCATGATCATCAGGCCCGGCACGCGCACTTTCTGTTCCAGATGGCCGGAGTTTTTCCAGTTGCGGCTGAAATTGCGATACCAGTTGATGCCGCCGGTGAAACCGGTGCGCTTATAGGTATCGACGAAGAATTTCAGCTCCTCCGGGTTCAGCAGCAATTCGCCCGGCCACAGGGATTCGTCGGTCGCAAGGGCGTTGACCAGCGCGAGATTGCGCTGTTCCTGCGGCAGCTTCTTGTATTCCTCGGCGGTGGTGCCGTTCTTGCGCATGAAGAAGCGGAAAGCGCGGTCCACATCTTTCGCCAGAATTTCATCGGCCACGCCGGGTTTCTGAAACATCACGATATACATGTCTTCGCCGAAGGCGGCGCGCATGCCCATGATCGGGTCGATCGGCGGCCGTGGCAGAAATGGCGTGTTCACGCCCACAATGCCCTTCACCCGGTCGGGGTGCATCAGCGGCAAGTTCCACACCACAAGGCCGCCCCAGTCGTGCCCGACGAACACCGCTTTGTCGATGCCCATCGCATCGAGCAGCCCGGTAAGGTCGCCGGTCAGGTGAACCATGTCGTAGTCTTCAACCTTTTCCGGCCGCGCGGTGCGGCCATAGCCGCGCTGATCGGGCGCTAGTACGCGAAAGCCCGCATTGCCCAGCGCCGGAAGCTGATGCCGCCACGAATAAGCCAGTTCGGGAAAGCCGTGGCACAGAACCACCGGCAATCCGTCCTTCGGCCCGGATTCATAAACCGCCATGTCGATGCCGTTGGCGCGGATCATGGTCGGTTCTGGAAAAGCGGCGCTCATCAAAATCTCCATTCTCGATTATGCGGGAAGGCCAAGTTTGCTCAGCATCTCCTGGCGCGATGGGCCAAGAACCGGCGGATAAAGGCCGTTGGCCTGCTTCCATGCCTTCGGCCGGGCCCAATAGCTCAGAATAGTCATCAAGGTGTCCGGCCGTTTCAGCCAGCCGGATGGATCATCGATCATATGAAAGGCGCGGGAGAAGGCGCGCGCCACATCCATATTGCCGCGTGTGGCGGGACCGATGCCGTTTTCGACGAAATTCTGTGTCACGCGCGCGCGCAATCGCGGGCGGTGTTGCGGGTTGCGTTCGTAACGCGCGCGGCGGATCGCGGCCCGATCCTGGTGCACCATGGCGTCGTAGAACGGGCGCAAGGCGGCGTGTGTGCGTTGTTCCAGAACGATTGCGCGCTGGCGCGGATCGTGGATTTCATCCAGCACGGTTTTCAGCAGATGCGCATGCACCATGCCGGTGGAGCAACCACGGCCATAAAGCGGATTGGTGCGCACCGCAGCATCGCCCACCGCGAAGAAGTTCAGCACCTGTGCCTCACCCCCGCGCAGATAACTGCGCCACAGGCTTTCGAGGTTGCCCATGGCGTAAATCGCGCTGACCGGCACCGATATTTCATCTGCGACCCATGCCTTGCAGCCGATCAGGTTTTCACACAGGCCCTGAAAAATCTCCGGCCGCATGATCGCGGTGCGAAGGTTGGTTTCGATGTCCGGCGTCGCGAGCGTGATGGAGAAGTGCCGGTTGTCGGCGGGAAACACGGCGTATTTGATGTAACCGAGATCGCCCCCCAACGGCGCCAGGTCGCGTGGCGGCTCCTCCATCCCGTCGCGCAGGCGGTAATGCCGCGTGAAATAGAGAATACCGGCAGGCGAATGTTCTTCGCTGACTTCAACACCTTCGGCCCGCAGCCAGTCGGGGAAATTAGTGTTGCGGCCGCTGGCATCGACCACGATGTCGGCGGAAAGGGTTTGGGTTTGCCCGTCCATTTCCACATTCAGACCGGTGGCGCGGATGGCGCTGGCGTCGCGCTGAAGAACAAGGCCGCGCACCCCGGCGTCGGTCACGAAGCGGATATTGTCGAAGCGTGTCACGAAACGCCGTATCACGGATTCGAGAGTTGTGCGCCGGCTGAACAGAATCTGAAGATCTTCGTCACCGGGGGCGGGTGTGTAAACCGGCTTCAGCGCGGGCGAGAGCCCATCCTTGAAGCACAGCACCCGCGCCCCTTCGCGGAACAGTTCATCCATCAGCGCCGGATAGCGGGTACGGATCAGTGTCGTCAGGCGGCCGAGAAAAACATGGCTGTGGCGTAGCTGTGTCGCGCCGCGGCGTTCCCAGGTGGCGAATACATCTTCGGGCGAACCGTCGGGCGGCGGCGGGTCGCGATCGAGGATCGTGACCGGATGGGCGCTGCCGCCAAAGGCGAGCGCGAGGCCCAGGCCTGCAATGCCGCATCCCGATACCAGGATCGATTCGGGGTGATCCCTGTGGCTCGCGTCCGTCATCTATCCGCCCTGTTGAAAGGCTGCCCACGCCAACGCTGCCCAGCCTGCCAGAAAGGCGAGCCCGCCAAAAGGCGTGACCATACCGAATGTTCTAATTCCGCTCAGCGATAGCACATAAAGCGAGCCGGAGAAAAGAACGATTCCGGTCAGAAAACATGCAGCGGCAAAGTGGGCAGGCGCGGCTGACGCCGCCCCGCGCGCGGCCAGTGCGGCGGCCGCAATCGCCAGTGCGTGGTACATCTGATAGCGCGCCCCGGTCTCGAAAATCTGCAACGCATGGGCGTCCAGCCGGCCCTGCAGTGCATGCGCGCCAAACGCACCTGCGGCCACGGAAATGAAACCGTTGATCGCTGCAATCGCAAGCCAGACATTCATGCCTTATGCGCAGCCGCAGCCGCCCCCGTGATGGCTGTGGCCCATCGGCTCCTGCATCTGTTCCAATGCCTTTTTGGAAAGCTCCGCCGTGGCGGCGAAATCGGCGCGGGCCTGGTCCAGCAATGCACTGTCGCTCATCAGGTCGAGTGCGGTGAATGCGAGCGATTTGGCCCCGTCGATCACGGCATTGTCGCCCTTGTCCGATGCGGCCCAGCGGGCGAATTCCGGATTGTGGATGATGACGCCGGGCGGTGCCACCGCCAGCATCGGGTGAATGGATGGCACGCGATGGCTGACATTGCCCATGTCGGTAGAACCCGCATAACCGGGCGGAATCTTCTCCAGCGGGAAGAATTCGCGCCCCAGCTTCTGCGCGTTCGCTTCGTAGCTTTTGGCCATCGGCCAATTGGTTTTCATGTCGAGGTAATCGGTCGCGCCCCAGAGGATTTCGGCACGGCAGCCGGTGGCCAGCGCGCCGGCTTCGAAACAGGCGTGCACGCGCTTTTTCAGCAGCGCCAGTTCATGCACGTCCGCGGCGCGGACATAGAAGCGGCAGGCCGCGCGTTCCGGCACGATGTTCGCAGCCAGCCCGCCTTCGGTGATAATGCCGTGAATGCGCTCGGTCTGCCGGATGTGCTGGCGCAATTGCGCAATCGCCTGATAGGCGGTGACCACCGCATCCAGTGCGTTCAGCCCGCGATAAGGCATGGCCGAGGCATGCGCCGCCTGTCCGTGGAAAATCGCTTCCACTTCCGAAATCGCGATGCACGGCATGGTGATCAGGTTGAGGTTGGAGGGGTGGATCATCATCGCCGCGTCCACGCCGTCAAAGGCGCCTTCGCGTGCCATCAGTTCCTTGCCGCCAAGCCGTTCTTCCGCCGGTGTGCCGAGATAGCGCACGCGGCCTTTCAAGCGGCCGTTCAACCGCGCCAGCGCCATGGCGGCGCCAAAGCCCGCGGTGGCGATGATGTTATGGCCGCAGGCGTGCCCGATCCCCGGCAGCGCATCGTATTCAGACAGAATGGCGATGGTGGGACCCTTGCCCTCGCCGAACTCGGCAGCGAATCCGGTTTTCAGGCCGAAAGCTTCGCGCTGCACCGGAATGTTGTGGCGTTCCACTGCCCCCGTCAGCCGCGCCGCCGCCTTGAATTCCTCCAGCGCCAGTTCGGGCTCGCCATGGATGCCATGAGACAGGGCAAGAAGCTCATCCCGCATGGAATCGACAATCGCGGCAACATCGTTTTTCAGGGCTTCGGCCGTCATCGCACAGTGTTTCCTCTGGCGTCCGTACCATCATAGACAGTCCGCACCGGCTTTGCGAAGGTCGGCAACAAAAGCGCCGGAGGCCAGCGGAAATGACCGAATTCACTACTGCCAAAGATGGTGTTCGCATTGCCTATGAAGTGGTGGGCGAGGGCGCGCCCGTGATGCTGGTTCACGGTTTCGGGTCGAGCCGCCGCCAGAACTGGCAGGAGACGGGCTGGTACACCGCCCTGACCGGCGCCGGTCATCAGGTCATTGCGATGGATTGCCGGGGCCATGGCGAAAGCGGCAAACCGCACGAGCCGGAAGCCTATGACCACACAATCATGAAGGACGATGTGCTGGCCGTGCTGGATGCGGCGGGCGTGGGGCCGGTCCGGCTGATGGGCTATTCGATGGGCGGCTACATCAGCATTCATCTGCTGATGGCGGCGCCCGCGCGGGTGGAACGGCTGGTCATCGGCGGGGTCGGCGCCACCTATTTCCGCGATGGTACGCGCGGGGCGGATGATGCGCCCGCGGTGCGGATGGGCGACCCGGTGGCGCGGGACCGCGTTGCCGATGCCCTGCTGGTGGCGGACAAATCCACCATCACCGATCCGGGTGCGCGTATGTTCCGCGATTTTGCCGATCAGCCGGGAAAGGACCGTTTGGCGCTCGCCGCCTGCATGCGGGCGCCCCGGCGCAATTTCACCCCGGCTGAACTGGCGGGCGCGGGCGCACCTGTTCTGGTTGTCTGTGGGGAGAACGACAATCTGACCGGCCCGCCGGGGCCGCTGGCGGCGGCTTTTGGCAATGGCAATGCCGTAACCGTGCCGCGCCGCGATCACATGACGACAGTGGGGGATAAAGTCTATAAGCAGGCCGTTCTGAAATTCTTTGAAAATGAGTGATCCGATGAATGCGCCTGTGAAGAATCTTTCCCCGGAAAAAGATGCAGCCTATGACTGGGCCGATCCGCTGCTGCTCGATGCTGAATTGCGTGATGAGGAGCGGATGGTCCGCGATTCCGTGCGCGATTATTGCGCAGGCAAATTGATGCCGCGGGTGCGTGAGGGGTTCCGCCACGAAACCTTTGACCGCGCCATCATGAACGAGATGGGGGAATTGGGTTTCCTCGGCATCACCCTGCCGGAGGCCTATGGCGGTGCGGGCATGAGCTATGTCTGTTACGGCCTTGCCGCGCGCGAGGTGGAGCGGGTGGATTCCGGCTATCGCTCGGCGATGAGCGTGCAGAACTCCCTCGTCATCTATCCGATCTATGCCTATGGCAGCGAGGAGACGCGGAAGAAATATCTGCCTAAGCTTTGCAGCGGTGAGTTCGTCGGCTGTTTCGGCCTGACGGAGCCCGATCACGGCTCAGATCCCGGCGGCATGAAGACCCGCGCGGTGAAGGTGCCGGGCGGCTATCGCCTCAACGGCGCGAAGATGTGGATCACCAATTCGCCACTGGCCGATGTGGCGGTGGTGTGGGCCAAGACAGAAGGTGGCGCCATCCGCGGTTTTGTGGTGGAGCGCGGCATGAAGGGTTTCTCCACCCCCAAGATCGAAGGCAAGTTCTCGCTTCGCGCCAGCATCACGGGCGAAATCGTGCTCGACGATTGCGTGGTGCCGGAAGAAAACCTGCTGCCGAATGTGAAAGGGCTCTCCGGGCCGTTCGGTTGTCTCAACCGGGCGCGTTACGGCATTGCCTGGGGCGCGATGGGGGCGGCGGAGTTCTGTTTCCATGCCGCGCGCAGCTATACGCTGGAGCGCAAACAGTTCGGCCGCCCGCTGGCCGCCAACCAGCTGATCCAGAAAAAGCTCGCCGACATGCAGGCGGAAATCACCCTTGGCCTTCTGGGTGCGTTGCGTCTCGGCCGGATGATGGATGCACATACTGCCGCGCCGCCCGCGATCTCGCTTCTGAAGCGCAACAATTGCGGCAAGGCGCTCGCCATCGCGCGGGAGGCGCGCGACATGCATGGCGGCAACGGCGTTTCGGATGAGTATGGCGTCATCCGCCACGTGCTGAATCTGGAAGCGGTCAACACCTATGAAGGCACCCATGATGTGCATGCGCTGATCATGGGGCGTGCCATCACCGGCATTCAGGCGTTCAGCTGAATGAAACTCTCCGGCATCCGCGTTCTCGATCTTTCGCAGTTTCTGCCCGGCCCGCATTTGACCATGACCATGGCCGACCATGGTGCCGATGTGATCATGGTCGAACCGAAAAACGGTGTGGGCGAGCCGGTGCGCAAGATGGGCACGCGGATGGCGGATGGCACCGCGGTGTGGTTCCGCAACATTGCGCGGGGAAAGCGCAGCATTACGCTCGACCTCAAGAACGATGCGGATCGGGCGAAATTCCTCGCACTGGCCGATGAGGCCGATGTGATTGTGGAAGCCTTCCGCCCCGGCGTGGTGAAGCGTCTCGGCATCGATTATGAGACCATTGCCGCGCGCAATCCGCGCATTGTGTACTGCTCCATCAGCGCCTTCGGGCAGCAGGGTCCTTACCGCGACAAGCCCGCGCACGATCTGGGTGTGCAGGCACTGGCCGGAACGCTCGCGCTGTCACGCGGGTTATCGGACAACAAACCGAACATGCCCAATCTGGTGGCCGCGGATATGGCGTCGTCATTGACGGCATTGTCCGCCGTTCTGATGGCGTTGCTGGCGCGGGAAAAATCGGGCCGCGGCGATTACATCGACATCGCGATGTATGACAGCCTGATCGCCTGGACCCCAAACATCACCGGCGATGTGTTCGCGCGCGACGCTGCACCCGTGCCGCACCAGATGCGCAATTATGGCGGCCAGGCGATGAACCGCATCTATGAAACCAGCGATGGCGAATACATCGTGCTGGCGGGGTCGGAAGCGAAGTTCTGCGAGAATTTGCTGCGTGCGCTGGGGCGGCTCGATTTCCTCGATCTTGCAAAGGGTGAGCCGGGACCGGCGCAGCAACCGTTGATCGACTTCTTCACCGAATCCTTCCGCGCAAAAACGCGCAGCGAATGGGAAGCATTTCTGACGCCGCTCGATCTCTGCTGGGCGCCGGTGCGCACGCTGAAGGACGGTTTTTCCGATGCCAACGGCACCGCGCGCGCCATCCGTCTGAAGGACGGCGACGGCAATCCGCATATCGGCCCGGCAATCAAGTTCACGCATGAACCGGCCGAACCCCGCTTCGCCTTGCCGTCCTATGGCGAAAGCGAAACGGGGTGGAAGCCGCGCTGATCAGACGCTGCGTTTCGCCCTGTCCTTCTCGTTGGCGGATTTCACTTCGTTGCGGATCTTCTCCCAATCCGCATCGCCCAGTTGCGACAGTTGGGCGAAATTGCCGCCGGAGGCCAGATGCAAGGCGCCATCGATCGCAATGGTCTGCCCGGTCAGGTAATCGCAGCCATCGCCCATCAGGAACACGGCCAGATTGGCCAGCTCGTGCATCTCGCCATTGCGGCCCATCGGAATGCCGCTGCGGCTTTCGCCCCGATTGGCCGATTGCGGGGAGAGGCGTTCCCACGCGCCCTTGGTGGGGAAGGGGCCTGGCGCAATCGCATTCAGGCGGATGCCATGCGGCCCCCATTCGGTGGCGAGCGATTTGGTCATCACGTTCAGGCCCGCTTTCGACATGGCGGAGGGTACGGTGAACGGCCCGCCGTTCCACACCCAGGTGGTGAGGATGGAGATCACGCTGCCCTTGTTGCCGCCCTCGATCCAGCGTTTGCCGCAAGCCAGCGTGACATAGAAGCTGCCGCGGAAGACGATATCGGCAATCGCATTGAAGCCGCGCGGTGACAGATCTTTCGTGCGGCTGATGAAATTGCCCGCTGCGTTGTTGACCAGCCCGGTCAGCGCGCCGCCATCGGCCCAGATCTGCGCCACCATATCGTCGACCGCTTCGGCCACGCGAATGTCGCAGGCAATCCCTTTCACCTTCGCGCCGGTCTCGCCGGAAATCCGTTTTGCGGTTTCGTCCAGCACGCCGGCGCGGCGGCCGCAGATGTAAACCGTGGCGCCCAGTTGGGCATAAGCCTCGCTCATCACCTCGCCCAATCCGGTGCCGCCGCCGGTCACCAGAATGCGTTTGCCCTTCAACAGCCCGTCGCGGAACATCAGATCGCCCATGGAATTCCTCCTCGATTTTTTCCCGGTGCAGTAGGGCACGGGCCGCGCCAAAGCGAAAGGGGGTTTCCGTTTTGTTCGTTTGCCCCCTATCGTGCGCGGCATGAACCTCGCCCCGCGCCAACCGCCACCCCTGCCGGAGCCCTTTGCGGCCTGGTTTGCCGACCGTGGCTGGGCGCCAAGGCCGCATCAATTGCAATTGCTGGCGCACGCGCGGGCCGGAAAATCAGCCTTGCTTGTGGCGCCGACCGGCGGCGGCAAAACCCTGGCCGGATTTATGCCCAGCCTGATCGAACTGGCCGCGATGGGCGCGGCGAAACGTCCGGCGGCGCTCCACACTCTCTATATCTCGCCGTTGAAGGCATTGGCGGTGGATGTGGCGCGCAATCTGGAACAGCCCGCCGCGGAGATGGCGCTTCCCATCCGCATCGAAACCCGCACCGGCGACACGCCGCCGTCGCGGCGTCAGCGCCAGAAATACCATCCGCCGGATATTCTGCTGACCACGCCGGAACAATTGTCGCTGTTGTTGTCGGCGCCTGATGCATCACGGTTTTTCGGATCGGTGCGCGCGGTCGTGCTGGATGAATTGCACGCGCTTTACAATTCCAAGCGCGGCGATCTTCTGGCGCTGGCCCTGTCGCGGCTGGAAGCGATCGCACCCGGCCATCGCCGCATCGGGCTTTCGGCCACCGTGAACGATCCCGCGCCGTTGCGCCGCTTTCTGGTGCCGCAACAGCCGGGCGAAAATGCCATGGCCGATCTGGTGCTGGGGCAGGGCGGTGCGCGGCCGGAGATTTCGGTGCTCGCCTCCGACGCCTATGTGCCGTGGGCCGGGCATCTCGCGCGCCATTCGATGGCGGATGTGATGGCCGCGATCGGCGAGTCAAAGACCGCGCTGGTCTTCGTCAACACAAGGGCACAGGCCGAACGCACCTTTCAGGAGCTGTGGCGCATCAACGACGATCATCTGCCGATCGCGCTGCATCATGGCTCGCTGGTGCAGGAACAGCGGCGCAAGGTGGAAGCCGCAATGGCGCGTGGTGTGTTGCGCGCGGTGGTCTGTACCTCCACCCTCGATCTCGGCATCGATTGGGGCGCGGTGGATCGTGTCATCTGCATCGGTGCGCCGAAAGGGGCCGCGCGTCTGGTACAGCGCATCGGCCGCGCCAATCACCGGCTGGATGAACCGTCGCGCGCGCTGCTGGTGCCGGCCAACCGTTTTGAGGTGCTGGAGTGTGAGGCCGCCCGCGATGCGGTGCTGGCGGGCGAACTGGATGGCGAACGCCTGCGCCCCGGCGGCCTTGATGTGCTCACCCAGCATATTCTGGGCGTGGCCTGTTCAGCACCGTTCGATGCCGATGCGCTTTATGCCGAAATCATCACCGCGTCGCCTTATGCGGCCCTGTCGCGCAAGGATTTCGACGATGTGGTGAACTTTGTCGCCACCGGCGGTTATGCGCTGGCGCGTTATGACCGTTATGCCCGTTTGCGCAAAACCTCTGATGGTTTGTGGCGTATTGCGCACCCCCGTGTCGCGCGGCAGTACCGCCTGAATGCGGGCGTGATCGTGGAAGACCCGATGCTGGATATACGCCTTCTCGGAAAGGGAAAGCCGGTGGGGGCGGGCGGGCGCATGCTCGGCCGGGTGGAGGAGTATTTTCTCGAAGGCCTCACCCCTGGCGACACCTTCGTCTTTTCCGGCGACGTGCTGCGCTTTGAGGGTATTCGCGACAATGCTGCCTTCGTCAGCCGCACCAATGATCCGGAGGCGCAGATTCCCTCCTACAATGGCGGCAAGTTTCCGCTTTCCACTTTTCTTGCGGGCCGCGTGCGCGAAATGCTGGCGCATCCGGAGAAATGGGGCCTGCTGCCCGATCCGGTGGGCGAATGGCTGCGCATCCAGCAATGGCGCAGTGTATTGCCGGGGCCGAACGATCTGCTGGTGGAAACCTTTCCGCGTTCCACAAAATTCTATCTCGTCTGTTACCCGTTCGAGGGGCGGCTTGCGCACCAGACCCTCGGCATGCTGCTGACCCGCCGCTTGGAACGTCTGCGTCTTAGGCCGATGGGCTTTGTCGCCAACGAATATGCGCTTGCCGTGTGGGCCTTGCGTGATATGGCGGGCACAGACATGAACCGCCTGTTCGACGAAGACATGCTGGGTGACGATCTGGATGCCTGGCTTGCGGAATCGGCGCTTTACAAACGCACCTTCCGCAATTGCGCCATCATTGCCGGGCTGATTGAACGCCGCGCCCCGGGGCAGGAGAAAACCGGGCGCCAGGTCACCTTTTCCTCCGACCTGATTTATGACGTGCTGCGCGAGCATGAGCCGGATCATCTGCTGTTGCGCGCAACCTATGCCGATGCGGCGGCCGGATTGCTGGATGTGGCGCGGCTGTCGGACATGCTGAAGCGGGTGAAAGGGAACATTGTGCGGCGTCATCTTGACCGGGTTTCGCCGCTGGCGGTTCCGGCCCTGCTTGAGATCAGCAAGGAAATGGTCGCCGGCGAAGCAGGAGAGGATATCCTGCGCGAGACCGAGGAATCACTTGTCCGGGATGCCATGCGTGTTTGAAACGACATCCATCGTGGTCAATGGCGAAACGCTGCTGCTGGACACGGCTGGGGCGCTTTACTGGCCTTCGCGCGAGGCGCTCATCCTGGCCGATCTGCATTTCGAGAAGGGCTCGTCTTTCGCGCGCCGCGGCATCATGTTGCCGCCCTACGATACGCACGCAACGCTGAACCGGATTGTGCGTCTGTTCAAAACCTATGGCCCAAAGCGCATCATCGCGTTGGGTGATTCCTTTCACGATGGCGAGGGGCCCGCCCGGCTCGATGGCCATGCGCGCGATCAATTGGCGGCGCTGGCGAAAGCCGCGGAATGGTTCTGGATCGAAGGCAATCACGATCCGGAAATTCCGCTTTGGCTTGGCGGCTATGCGGCGGCCGAAATCGCCGTCGGCAATCTTGTCTTCCGGCACGAACCGGCCATCGGTGCAGAGGCTGGCGAGATTGCAGGCCACCTTCACCCTTGCGCCAGTGTTTCGCGCCACGGGCGCACTTTGCGGCGGCGCTGTTTTGTGGCCGATGGCTATCGCGTGGTGATGCCGTCTTTCGGGGCGTTCACTGGCGGGCTCAATGTGCGCGATGCCGCGTTCCAGCGCCTGTTCCCGCAGGACTGGCTTGCCTATGCGCTTGGCGGGCGGCGGGTTTATGCGGTGTCGGGAAGCGTTCAGGCATTGCGGCGGAAGAAGAATGAAGAGGCCCAGCCCAGCAGCGTCGCCATCAACACGGTGAAGATGCCGTAGGACAGTGGCTGCAAATGGGCGAAGTTGAACAGCCGCCGCTCGAGCCCGGTCTGATCCACGAACAGCGGCGTCGATTGCGCGCTGACCACCGCACCGTCCCGGAACAGGAACACCTGCGCGTTGTATTGCCCGCGCACCACACTGGCGGGCACCGGCACGCGGGTACGGAAAAGGGCGGGACTCAGAAACTCCACACCCGCGATATTTTCGTTGTAGAGCCCTTCCAGCGTTTTGTGCCGGACAAGTGCGCGAACATAAGGCTCCGCAATCGCCGCTGTGCGGGCGCTGTCGGCGCGCGGCTCCAGATTCTCCAGTGCGATGCCGTAACGGGCCAGCGTTGCCTTCGAGGCGATTTCGTTCAACGGGCGCGTGCTGGCCAGAAAATAGAAGGCCGGCACACCTTCCATCACCACACCGTGGTTGTTAAGCCAGATGCCCGCGACACGTTCTTTTTTGCGCACGGTCATGTCCACATCCGGCCCGCGCACCAGCACGACGATGTCGGCGGGGTTGGGCGCCAGCACACTGCGGTTTTCGATGGCACCAAACACCACGATGTCGGTGCCGGTGTAGTTGGAGGTGATCTGGATCACATCTTGCGACAGGCCGGAAACGAGGTCCTCGCCCTGCGCCGGACTGCAGGCCGCCAGAAGTGCCGCGATGACAAGGGCGAAGCGCGTTTTCATGGCATTCCCACCGCCACGCTGAACGGATCGCTTGGCGGCGCCACAAGGCCGTAGAACAGCCGCGCGCCAACCGCCAGAACCAGGATTGCCATCAGCAGCCGCAACTGCTCACCGCGCAGCCGCGCCGCCGCCCGCACGCCGAATTGCGCCCCCACAGCGCCGCCGATGATCAGGATGAAGGCCAGCACGATGTCCACAGTGAAATCGTTGACCGAATGCAGAATGGTGCTGGCTGCGGCCACGAACACGATCTGGAACAACGACGTGCCCATCACGATCTTGGTCGGCATACGCAGCAGATAGATCATCGCGGGCACCAGCACGAAGCCGCCGCCGACCCCCATCAGCGATGACAGCACGCCGACGAAGAAGCCGATCACGACCGGCGGAATCACGCTGATGAACAGGCGGGATTCGCGGAAGCGGACTTTCAGCGGCAGCCCGTGAATCCAGTTGTGGTGCCGGGTTTTTCGCGTGGTGATGCCGCTGCGCTCTGCCGTCAGCGTGCGCACGGATTCGTTGAGCATCAATCCGCCGACGGTGCCGAGCAGGATGACATAACCGCCTGAGACCAGAAGCTCGATCTGGCCGGCCCGGCGCAGGATGCCGAACAGCCACACACCCGCGAACGAGCCCACCAGCCCGCCCGCGATCATGATGCCGCCCATCTTGAAATCGACTGCGCGGTGCCGCCATTGCGCCAGCGCGCCTGCGGTGGAGGAGGCGGTGATATGGCTGGCGGTTGTGGCCACCGCCACGCTGGGCGGAATGCCGTAAAACATAAGAAGCGGGGTCAGCAGAAAGCCGCCGCCCACACCGAACATGCCGGAGAGAAAGCCGACCGCCCCTCCCATACCCAGCACGACAAGCCAGTGAACCGACATCTCGGCGATGGGCAGGTAGATTTCCATCGATCCGGTGCTTCAGGCGACAGCAAGGCCCGGAATCGAACGGTTCCGGAATGCACGAGTCTTGCGTGTCCACCCGTGCCGGTCAACCGCTGCGCGCAATCAAAGCTGTGACGCGGGCCCTTGTGGGGACCCGCGTCCGGCTTTGTACTTGGCTGGTTCAGCCGTGAGAGGTGTTGGGCATGTCCGGCGCGATGTTCGCGGCCCGGTTCATTGTTTCCGGCTTGAAGGCGGCGGCGGCTTTTTCGGCGCTGTCGCGATCCTGCAGCTTCAACTGTGTGGCAAGCGCCTGCACCCGTGCCTTGGATTCGCTGTCACCCTGGGCTGCCGCGATGGCGTACCATTTGTAGGCTTCGCTCAGGCTTTGCGGCACGCCCAGCCCGCGTTCATAGAGAACCGCGAGATTGAATTGCGAATCTGCAAGGCCAAGGGCTGCTGCGCGCTGAAACCAGCGGGCCGCCTCGGTGAAGTTCTTCTCCATGCCGCGCCCTTCGGCATAGGCCACGGCCAGATTGTGCATCGCCTTTCGATTGCCCTGTTTTGCGGCGGCCTGATACCAGTGTGCCGCCTTGGCCAGATCGGCGCCGACACCACGGCCGCGCTCATAAAGCGTGCCGAGGCGGTATTGCGCCACCGGTTCGCCCTGACTGGCCGCGCCTTGCAGCCATTTGGCGGCGATGGTTTCGTTCACGGCAACGCCGTTGCCATCGAGATATTTCAGCCCCATCAGAAGCTGGGCCCGCGCGTTGCCGCCATCGGCAAGCGCGGTCAACCGATCGGGCTGCGCCTTGGCGGAGGCCTGTCCGGCCGGAACCTGAACTGCCGGTGTGGCCGTGGCGGTCTGTTTCGCCGGCTCCTTCGCGGTTTCACTGGTTGCGGCCTTCGCTTCCGGCTTCTTTGTCTCCGGTGCTTTTGCCGCCGGTACTTTCGTTTCTGCGGCCCTGGTTGCGGTTTGTGTGTGCGCCGGTTTTGCGGCGGCTTTCGTTGCCGGTGCGGCCTGTTTACTGGCGGCCTGTTTGCCGGTGGCCGGTGGTGCTGCTGCGGGCCGTGTGGCCAGCGGCTTCACCGCCTTCTGCGGTGCCGTTGCGGTGACCGGCGCTGTGGTGCTGCTGCGGCCGAAATGCTGGCTGAACGCCACACCGGCTGCGATGGCCAGAATGGCGACCAGCGCGATCAGCCCGATGATCAGGGTCCGCGAGCGCGGCTGTGTGTCTGCCACCGGCTCCGGCTCGTCCTGGCGTGCGCCCCAGGTAAAACCACCCAGTGTCGAGCGCATCGGTGTGTCGTCATCCACGCCGGATGTGACGGGGATGGAGCGGTGCACCGACAGCAGATGCGATTCGCCGTGTTCAGCCGCCTCCTCATCCGGATTCAGCGGTGTGCCTTCATCCTCGTGGATTGCGGCGCTCAGACTTTCCGCCGCCATCGGATGGTCGAGTTCGAACACATCCTCATTCTCCGCCGGTGGCGGTGCCTGAAAAGCATCCTTGCGGGTACCGAAGGCACGATGGATGTCATTGTCCCCGAAACCGGTGCCCGTATTCTGATTGCCCATGCTCTGCGGGCCGATGTCCTGCGCAAACGGCGGGGGATCGAATGTCGTGGGCGCTTGTAGTGTTTCGCTGACCGCGGCGAACGCCGGTGCTGCCGGTTGATCGGCATGAAATTCCGAAGTCGCGGGCACGCCTTCAATCACTCCCAGTCTGGCAGTCGTGTTGTGAAGGCTGGCGCGCAATTCCTCCACCGCGTCGCGGTTGTTGCGCTCCTGCGTATCCAGTCTTTCTCCGACATCTTTCAGGCTTTGCTCGACATGGCCGATTGCATGCGTCCAGTGCTGCTCCACCGTGTCGATGCGGGCGCCAATATCCTGAACGCTGCCCGCCGCGGATGACGCCTGATGTTCCGCACTTGCGATGCGGTTCGCGAAATCCTGAACATCGGCGGCCGTGGTCGTGGCCTGCTGCCCGGCCGCGTCGATGCGCCCGGCAACGTCGTGAATGCTGCGCTCAAGCCCTTCGAACCGGCTGTCCAGCGGGGCGCTGAGATTTTCCAGGCGTGTGAAGCTTTCTTCCAGGCGTGCAACGGTGCTGGTGGTATTGGTTTCGTGCGCGGCGATGCGGGCTGAAAGACCGGCAATGGTCTCTTCCATCTGCCGGATGATCTGCGCCTGTTTCTCGGCTTCCGGGTTGCTGGCAAGGCCGGCGGCAAAGCGTGTTTCCAGCTCGTCCACCGCCTTCTGGATTTCGCTGCGGTGGCTGTTCTGCTCGGATTCAAGCTGGCGGATCGCTGCTTCCAGCTCCTCCCGCTTGGCGGCATAGCGGGTGTCGAGCGTCTGAAGTCCCTGCTTCATTTCCGAACGCAGCGCGGTATAGGTACCTTCGATCCCGGCGACCGCTTTCTCGATCAGCTCGTTGTGAGAGGTCTTTTCGCTGTCGATCCGGCGGATGGCGCGGTCCAGCGCATCAACCTTAACAAGCGTGGTCGTTTCCATCGCGCGCACACGCTCGTCAATCAGCGACATGCGCTGGCTGAGAAGGGTGGTGGCGGTCGCGGATTGTTCGTGGGCGTCGTTCATCTTGCCCACCACCGCTTCCAGCGTGGTGGCAAGCGAAGCGATCTGCGAAGCCGACTGGTTGGCGGTTTCCGCCACCTGGTCGGCCACGCGGGAAAGCCCGTCATGCAGACCTTTGACCACCTCGTCGGATTCGTCGGCGGCGACCTGCGCCTCGATGCGCTCGATCCGTTCGCCCAGGCCGATGACATGGGCGCCAAGCTGTTCAAAGGCTTCGGTCTGCTCGTGGCTCGCTAGGTTGATCTCGGCCGCGGCGTCGTGCATCGCGCGGGTGTGTTCGGATTGGCTCCGCTCCGTGGTGTCCAGCCGCCGCGCCAGGTTGCGTAGCTGATCCTCGATCCGGCGATAGGCGTTTTGCGTCTCGCTTTCGCTGCGGCTGACGCGGGCAAGCATGTCCTGGGTATTGCGCAGATTGGCCATCATCATGACCGGCTCCTCGAAATGCCTTGGGGCCTGCGCGGTACCGGACCAATCGCTCCGGGCGGGCGCATGTGCCTCCCCGGCTTCGGCGAAGCTGTGCAGAATGCGTCTTGTGAGCCATTCGCCGACCGAGAGACCTTCCCGGCGGGCGGCCGCCCTTGCGGCTTCGCGTGCTTCAGGGGGAATCCCGGCAACATTCCAGGGAAGGTCCGTCCGCATTTCGACTCACAGCAACCGCATTTCCGCAACAGAAAGTACCGATGCCGAGATGTTGTGTAAAGAAATCCCACAACCTCGATGGGCTGTGGGCCCCTCCCACAGCCGTCGATAGGCCTATCATTAACGAACGGCGTTAACGCCCGGTTATCGCCGTGCCCAAATGAGACATGCGGTTTGCCGATTTGTGCGTCACAGGTCCGGTCTCCGGACCGGCTCGGCGGGGGGATGAATGCCGGCCTTCGCCAGTTCGGGCTCCAGCCGGCCCATGGCCCAAAGCCCTGCCATGCGGAAGTCCGACCACAGCGACCACAGGGGATGGGTAAAGGTGGCGGGCCGGTTCTTCTCGATGAAGAAATGCCCGATCCAGGCCGGGGCGTAACCGCCGATCAGCGCCAGCAGCAGAAAGCGCAATTCGCCGGTCAGCAGCAGAAGCAGCAGGCCGGCCGCTGCAATCGCCGTCCCGGCGTAATGGATTTGCCGGGTGCGGGGCTTGGCGTGCTCGCGCAAATAATGCGGCCAGAACTCCTGATAGGTTGCGATCCGCGTACCACTTTCTGCATGCAGGCGCATTGGGGGCCTCCTGAGGCGCAGCAATGCACCTTCAATGAGCCGTCATTGTGTCCGCGTCACCAAGTCAGCATCATTGCGTCAGCGTGCGGCCACGCAGGCGCGGTAACTCCATCGCGGTCTTGGCGGCTTCGGGGCTTGCCATGCGGACCGGTTTGCCACGCCACGCATGATCCTTCGGCGGTGGCAGGCCGAGATTGGTCGCGAACAATTGCACCACGATCACGGTGTCGCCGGTCAGGGCCGCGCCGACGCCGGTGCGGTTATAGTCCGCGAAGGCGAGATTCTGCTTGTGGCTTGGGCTTTTCAGCCAGGTGTCGAGGAAGCGCTGCGCAAACGTGTCGGGATCGACACCTGCCTGCGCGGTATAATGCTGGGCCGCGATATTCACGCCCAGAAGGCCCTGGAATTTGGTATCCTCGCTCATGACCAGCGTGGCGGAGGTGGTGCCGTCCGGCGCCGCATCGGCGAAATAGCCTTTTGCCGCCATGTCACGGGCCCGTTTGCGCGCCACATCCATCAGAACGGGGTCGAGCATCAGGGTTTTGGATTCGGGATTGAGTGTCTGGCGTTCCTGCTGCACCAGCGCCATGACCCGGAATTCCAGTGGCCGCATCTGGGTCTTGGGATCGGGGACAGGCGCGGGCTTCGATGCCTCGCGCTGCAAAATGGGATGGCTGCAGCCCGCCGCCGAAAGTGCGGCGACCATCGCGACGGCACCGGCGCGCATCAGCCGCCTGCGCCGCCCCTGGCGAAGGGGGGGCGCATCGGCCCCCCCGGCCAGACCGGTTTTCCGGATCAAGGAAGAATCTCGAACAGCCCCGCGGCACCCATGCCGCCACCGATGCACATCGTCACCACGCCCAGCTTGGCGCCGCGCCGCCGGCCCTCCAGCAACAGATGGCCGGTCATCCGCGCCCCGCTCATGCCGTAGGGGTGGCCGATGGAAATGGCACCGCCATCCACGTTCAGCTTTTCATGCGGAATACCGAGGCGGTCGGCGCAATAGAGCACCTGACAGGCAAAGGCCTCGTTCAATTCCCACAGGTCGATATCGTCCGGCTTCAGCCCGTGACGCTCCAGAAGGCGCGGCACCGCGTAGACGGGACCGATGCCCATCTCGTCCGGTTCACAGCCGCAGACGGCGAAGCCGCGGAAGATGCCAAGCGGCTTCAGGCCTTTCTTCTCTGCGGTTTTGGAATCCATCACCACGCTCGCCGATGCGCCGTCAGAAAATTGGGAGGCGTTGCCCGCGGTGATGTATTTGCCCTGCTTGATTTCCATGCCGCCCTGAAACACCGGCTTCAGCGCCTGCAGGCCTTCCAGCGTGGTGTCGGGGCGATTGCACTCGTCATGATCCACCGTGTAATCAACGATGGTTTCCTGACCGCTCGCCTTGTCCACCTTCTTCATTTTGGTTTTCAGGGGAACGATCTCGTCCTTGAACTTGTTCGCCTGCTGCGCGGCGGCGGTGCGGCGCTGGCTTTCCAGTGCGTATTGATCCTGCCGTTCGCGCGGAACCTTGTAACGCTCCGAAACCACTTCGGCGGTTTCGATCATCGACATCCACAGTGCGGGCTTCACCTGCATCAGATGTTCTTCGGTGATGTTCTTGGTGTTCATGCCGCCCATCTGCACCAGCGAGATGGATTCGACACCGGAGCCGATCGCGACCGGGGTCTGTTCGGTCATCACCTGCTGTGCCGCCATCGCGATGGCCTGCAGGCCCGAGGAGCAGAATCGGTTGATCGTGGTGCCCGCCGTCGTCACCGGGCAGCCGGCCCAGATCGCGGCATTGCGCGCGACATTCATGCCGGTCGCCCCTTCAGGCTGGGCGCAGCCCATGAAAACATCTTCGATTTCGCCCGGCTCGATGCCTGCGCGTTCGATGGCATGTTTGATGGCATGGCCGCCCATTACCGCGCCGTGGGTCATGTTGAATCCACCGCGTACCGATTTGGCGAGGCCTGTGCGCGCGGTTGATACGATGACGGCTTCCCTCATCACAATGTCTCCTGGTGTTCAATTGAAAATTGGCGGGAGCCTAGCCTGTCTATGTGCATTTGCGAAAGGGGGGCGGAATCACGGTTCACTCTGCCCCGTGACACGGAAAATATCGTGAACACGCTCTAAATTTGTGGTGCGAATTTAACGGCTCGAAGGGCTGTCTGAATGACTGCCTCGAATTACTGGGCAGCGTCGGCAGGACTGTGGCCCGGGCTGGCGGCCGCCGTGCGCAGCGTGAACACGATGGCAAGCACCAGTGCCGCAAGGCCGATGGCGATGTCGCCCGAAAGCGGCAGATAGCCCAACAGGGTCAGCACATCGGCCGCGGCCATCACGGCAAAGGCCGCCATCCACGCCGTACTGATGCGGTAGTTGAGGGTGAGGAAATGCGGCATGGACCAAAGCGCCGCTGCCACCTGCTCGCGCGCGTAAGGCAGGGTGAGCGGCCGTCTGAAAATGATGGAGGCGAAGGCCAGTATCGTCAGCCCGCCATTCACCGTCAGCCGCACTGCGCCGATGGAAATGCCGGGCAGGATGAATCCGGCCAGCAACGCCAATCCGCCGAACAGCACGATGCTGCCGCAATCCAGAAGGCGCAATTCGCGTTTGTGCAGAAAATTGCGGATACCGAGTGCGAATCCGGCTGCAAGTGCCAGCCACAAGGCAAGGCTGACGGAAACCCGCGTCAGCGCCGCGAAAACGATAAAGGGGGCAAAGCCGAGAAGAAATTGCATCGGCACGCCTTGCTGGGCGGGCAGGCGGCCCCGCCGCAAAAACGATGGGGCCGCCCGCTTGCCGGATTATTGCTGCCCGGTCGTATCGCCGGCCGGTGCCGTCTCTTGCCCGGCGGGTGCTTCCGCCACCGCAGGCTGGGCCTTGAACTTGCTATAGAGCGCCCACAGATGCGCGGCTTTCATGCGCGCCGCTGATGCACCGCTGATGCCGTTGAAGGTCTGCTCGGCATCGGCGAACTTGTTCTGGCGGAATTGCGCCATGCCAAGCACCATCGAGGCCTGGGTCGTATCCTTCATCTTGCCCTTGGCGATCGCCTGCCGCGCGGCGGCTTCCGCATCGGCGTAGCGGCCATAGCCATAATAGGTTTCGGCAAGTTTGGCGGAGTATTCGCCGCTCGCCTGTTTCGCGGCATCGCGTGCGAAGGCGGGAAGGGTTTTCTCGTCGGCCGTGACACCCTGGCGGGCGGTCTTCATCTGATCGGCCACCTTGCCTTTCAGGCTCAGCTTGCCGGCATCAATGCCCTGTTGCAGCGCGGCCTTGGCTTCGGCCGGATAGCCGAGTTGCAGCGCCAGGGTCGCCATCACGGTGTAGTCATCGCCCTCACGCATACTGCCGGCGGCTTCGCGCAAGCGGTAAAGGTCAAGCCCGTCGGCGTTCTGAATTCCCGCCGTGCCCAGCGCGACATCGATCAACTGTCCCCAATCGTTGGGATCGCCGTAGTTGGAGGCCAACAGCTCCAGCGTCTTGGCGGCGCCGGCCTGATCGTTCTGCTTGGCCTGGCTCGACAGCAGCACGCTCAGCATGCCGCGATCCGGGCGCTTGCCGGCTGCGACCGCAGCGTCGACGGATTTCTGCGCCAGTTCCTGCGCGTGCTTGTAGTCGTTGGTGAAATAATAAGCCTGTGCCAGCGGGGCGGCGATCCGGTCGGTGATCGGGCCCATCGCCTCCAGCTCCTGACCGTATTTCACGGTTTTCGCGTAATCCTTCGCCTGATAGGTCAGCAGCACCAGATTGTGCCGCGTGCCCTGTTTCTGTTCGGCCGGTTCGGCGGGCGAAGCGGCCATCGCTTCATAGGCCGTCATCGCGGTCGGGAAATCTTTCAGGCTGATGCTGACGAAGGCCAGGAATTCGTTGATCGTGTAATCATCGAACGGCGTGCGGTCGCTGACGGCCTGTGCTTCCTTGACCTTGGCCAAGGCGCCCTGGAAATCGCCCTGTTGCGCCAGCTTCTGCGCTTCCGACAGGGGCTTGCCCACCCCGCGGCTGACGCTTGGCGCCTTTTCGGCCGCGGCCACGGGTGCGGCAATCAGGGCCATGCTGGCGGTTGCGCTCAGCAATCCCGCAACAAAGGCGGCTCGAACAAGTTTCTTCTTCATGGAGTTCCTCATTAAATATTACGCCCCAGGGGAAATGGCATGCCGTGGTTGCTTCATGAAAGTCGGCACTGGGCATATCGGATGCGGGAATGCCACTTTAGTGTGGCCACATCTTGTTTCCAATCAGGATTATTGCTGGCGGCTGCAAAACGTCCTATCAGGGCCCTGACGAATATTCCCTTGCCCCGCATGAGCACGCAACCGCCGCTGCCTGCCGGCGCCGAAGAAATTTCGACTGCCGGATTCAATCTTTATGTCGGACCGATCTACCGCCTGCCGGATGTGCGGGCCGGGGGGGATGGGCGTTTCTGTTTCCCCGTCGCCGAAAAACACATGAATTCGGCGGGCAGCGTGCATGGCGGCATGCTGATGAGCTTTGCCGATGTGGCCATGAGCCAGACTGCCCGCTTCGGGACGGATTTCACCGCCTCGCATACGGTTTCGCTGAATTGCGATTTCGTCGGGCCGGGGCGCGCGGGTGATCTGGTTGAGGCGCATGTGCGTGTGACACGGCGCACGCGCACGATCGTGTTTCTTTCCTGCGATGTGGTGGCGGGCGACCGCACGCTTCTGGTCGCAAGCGGTGTGTGGAAAATCGCGTGAGTACCGAAAGCCCGCTTCCCGGTTATCGCGAAACCCGGCTTATCGATCCGTTCGAGATTTTCATCGGCCCGATCTTCGAGAGCGGTGCCAAGGGCGAACGCCGTTTCGCGCTCAGGATCGACGAACGTCATGTCAACCGCCGCGGCAGTTTGCATGGCGGCATGTTGATGACCTTTGCCGATGCCACGCTCGGCGCGGCGGCGGCCGATCTGGCGGATGGCGGCGTTGCGGTCACGCTGAACATGCAATCGCATTTTCTGGCGCCCGCCCATGCCGGCGATGTGGTGGAGGTGGCGCCAACACTGACCCGGCGCACCCGTTCGATGCTGTTCATCCGGGGCGATTTCACGGTGGGCGGCGAAACCATCATGACCGCGGCCAGTATCTGGAAGGTTCTGGGCCGGACCTGACCGGCTTTCCCGGCGCCGTAACGCCAAATTTACCATACGCTGCCAGTCTTGCTCCCTTCACAATGGGGAATTGTGCCGATGCGCGGCCAAAGGCCGGCCGAACTTGTGCTGGGGTCCGTTCAGCTTGGCCTTGCCTATGGCGCCGCCAACCGGACCGGCAAGCCGTCGCATGACGCGGCCGTGGCGCTGGTCCGCCGCGCAGTGGATGCGGGCATCACCACCATCGACACCGCACGCGCCTATGGCGACAGCGAACAGCGGTTGGGTGCGGCCCTTTCGGCATCGGATCGCATCCGCGTCGTCACCAAGCTCAGCCCGCTCAGCGAACTGGATGAAAATGCATCGCCTGCCACCGTCGAACGTGCAGTCGATGCCAGCATCGAAACCTCGCTGGCCGCACTCCGGCGCACGCATCTCGATTGTCTGCTGCTGCACCGCGCCCAGCATCTGACGGCCTGGAATGGTGCCGTGTGGAAGCGCCTGCGCGAATGGCAGGCGCGCGGCGTGATTGCCGCACTGGGCGCTTCCATACAAACCCCGGCGGAATTGCACACGGCACTCGGCTTTTCCGGTGTTGTGCACGTTCAGCTTCCGTTCAATCTGCTTGACTGGCGCTGGCGTGAAGCAGGTGCGATTGCGGCGCTGGAAAAGCGCGCCGATGTTACTGTGCATGTGCGCAGTGTTTTCCTGCAAGGATTGCTGGCCGCGAACGATCCGCAAATCTGGCCCGCGATTCCCGGCCTTGATCCGCACAGGCTCACCGCAACATTGCGCGATGGCGTGGCCTCGCTTGGCCGGGAAAGCTGTGCCGATCTCTGTCTTGCCTATGTCCGCGGCCAACCCTGGGTCGATGGCGTGGTGATTGGAATGGAAACCGTGCGCCAGCTTGAAACCAATTTGCGGCTTTGCGCGTGCGCGCCCCTCACGGCGGTGGAATGTGCGCGTATCGAAGCCATGATCCCGCGTGTCCGTGAAATGTTGCTCAATCCCGCTTTGTGGCCCGCCAGACTGGAGGCCGCACAATGACGGCCGCGAATATGTTCCGCCTCGACGGCCGCATCGCTTTCATCAGCGGCGCTGCCGGTCACCTCGGCCGCGCAATGGCCGCCGCACTGGGGCAGGCGGGTGCACATCTCATTCTCAATGGCCGCAACGAGGCGCGGCTGGAGGATTTTGCCCGCGCACTGGCGGACCAGAACATCTCCGCCGAATGCGCCGCTTTCGATGTGACGGATTTTGCGATCGTGCGTGCCTTCTTCGCCGGGCGCGCGCGGCTCGATATCCTCGTCAACAATGCCGTGTCGATGACACCGGCGCCGATAGCGGCGCTCACACCCGGCCATTTCGCAAAAACGTATGAGAGCGCCGTTACCGCCGCGTTTGAAAATGCACGCGCCGCCTTGCCCGCCTTGCGCGCCGCCGTCGCGGCCCATGGTGATGCCAGCATCGTCAACATTGCATCGATGTATGGAATCGCCGCCCCTGATTCGCGCATCTATTCCAATCCGAATCAGGCGAGCCCGTTTCACTACGGCCCGGCCAAAGCTGCCCTGCTGCAATTGACCCGGCATATGGCGGCCGAATGGGGAAATGCGGGAATCCGCGTCAATGCGCTGGTGCCCGGCCCCTTTCCGGCACCGCAGGTGGGCGCCAATGATCCCGCTTTTGCGGATCGTCTTGCCGCGCGCACCATGCTGGGGCGCCTTGGCAATGCGGCGGAAATCGGTGGCCCGCTGCTGTTTCTGGCCTCACCGGCCGCGTCCTACGTGACGGGTACCGCGCTTTCTGTCGATGGCGGATGGACCGCCTGGTGAGTTACAAGGAAGGCCCGTAAAGATAGTGACGATGGCCTTTCTCTCTTCATTCCGTGCCGGTCAGGAAACCGCTTATCCCGAAAGCCTGCGCGATCAGTTGCGCGCCTTTCCGCTGCTGCGTGAGGTGAGCGATGCCGCGTTCCGCCGCCTTCTGGGTGAGGCGAACTGGTTCTGCCTGCCGGGCGGCACCGTGCTTGAGCGCGATGGCGAGAATGAACGCGCGCTGTTTCTGGTGGTGACCGGTTCGCTCGGCGTGTTCGTCGAAGATACGCACGGACAGCGCCGCCTGGTGGCCGATGTGCCCGCGGGCGAAACCGTCGGCGAGATGTCGCTTGTCTCGGGCGATTCGCCATCGGCGCAGCTTGTCGCCTTGCGTGACAGCGAATTGCTGCGTGTCAGCCCGGCTGCGTTCGATATGTTGATCGCGCGCCATCCGCGCGTTATGCTCAATCTGCTGCGCATCGTGGTAAAGCGCCTGCACGACACCACGCAGGGCGATGCCGTTCGGGCGCGGCCGAAAACCTTCGCCATCATTCCGCTTCAGGATGGCTTGCAGGATGAGCCGATTGCCCATCGCCTGACCGCCGCGCTTGCCGATATGGGCTCGCGCGCCGCCGTTCTCGACAGCACGTCCGCCGATCAGCCGGCCGAATGGCTCAACAGTTTCGAGGCCGCGCACGACATCGTGTTCTATCGCGGCGATGCGCCCGACAGCGCCTGGACCCATCTCTGCCTGCGCCAGGCCGACCGGATCTTTCTGCTTGGCCGCACCGACCGCCCGCTTGCCATGCGGCCCTTGGATATGCCGGCGTTCAAGGAACGCGCCACCGGCCTGCCGCAATTGCTGTTGCTGCATCCGGCCTCCACCACCGGGCAGCGGCCGGAGCATTTTGCGCTTAGCGACGGCCTGTTCGAAACCCATCATCACATTCGCGCCGGTGTGCAGGGCGACATCAATCGCCTGGCGCGTTTCATCGCAGGTCGCGCGGTGGGGTTGGTGCTGGCTGGTGGCGGCGCGCGCGGCTTCGCCCATATCGGCGTGATCAAGGCGCTGAAGGAAGCGGGCGTGCCGTTCGATTATCTGGGCGGCACCAGCATGGGCGCGATCGTTGCCGCGGGCCTTGCCTATGAATGGAGCCTTGAGGAGTTGAGCGCGCGGGTGCGTGCCGCCTTCGTTGAAACCAATCCGCTGTCGGATTTCACTCTGCCGCTGATTGCGCTGGTGCGCGGGCGTAAGGTTTCCAATCTGCTGCAGGAAAATTTCGGTGATATCGCGATTGAGGATTTGCCGCTGCCGTTCTTCTGTGTCTCCTCCGATCTCACCACCGGCCGTATTCACGAACATCGCGATGGCCCGTTGTGGCGCGCGCTGCGGGCCAGTGTTGCGCTGCCGGGCATCCTGCCGCCCGTCACCTTCAACGGGCATCTGCTGGTCGATGGCGGGGTGATGAACAACCTGCCGGTTGATGTGATGGCCGAACGGCTGAGCGGCCCCATCATCGCTTCCGATGTGACGGGCGAGGTCGATCTCCATGCCGATGACGATCAGTATGGCGAACGCCCGGCGTGGTGGCTGCTGTGGGAGCGGATGAAGGGCACACCCTCCATCGTTTCCATCCTGATGCGATCCGGTACCGTGGGTTCGGAGGCACAGCGCCGTCTGGTGCGCGAACAGGCGAATTATCTGTTCGAGCCGCCATTGAAGGATTTAGGCCTGCGCGACTGGAAATCGTTCGATCGTGCGGTGGCCGAAGGCTATGCCCATGCGCGCATGGTGATCGAACAGAAGGGCGTACCGCTGACCGATGTGTGGACGGATGGCCCCGCGGTTGCTGTCCTGCGCCACAAGATTGCGGTGTAAGGGCCGCGCCAAATCGGTTCTGATGCTTCTCACCTCTGCTCTGACTGGTTTAGGGTCGGGTCGATCTATGTTCCGTTCCGGGGGAAATTCATGCGCCGCTCCGTTCTTGCCGCCCTTCTCTTCGGCCTTGCCGCAACCGCGTTCGCGCCGCCGCTTCTGGCGCGGGGCACTGACAATAATATTCCGGCCGAGGCGCTTGACGTTACCGCGCATGCGCATGGCGATTTCCGGGACGCAAAGCCTGTCACCGCACGCCGCGCCATGGTGGTCAGCGCCCAGCATCTCGCCACCAGGGTCGGTGTCGATATTTTGAAACAGGGCGGTAATGCGATCGATGCCGCAGTTGCCGTGGGTTATGCGCTGGCCGTGGTGCATCCCTGCTGCGGCAATATCGGCGGCGGCGGGTTCATGACCATCCACCTTGCCGATGGCCGCAATCTGTTTCTCAATTTTCGCGAAAAGGCGCCGCTGAAGGCGACGCCCACCATGTTTCAGGATGAAAACGGCAATGTGGTGCCGGGCCGCAGCACCGATACCTATCTCGCCGTCGGCGTGCCGGGCACGGTGATGGGGCTGAACGAAGCCCAGAAAAAATATGGCACCATGCCGCTTGCGAGAGTGATGGCGCCGGCCATTGCGCTCGCCCGCGACGGTTATGTGCTGACGCCGGGCGATGTGAAAATTCTCTCCGCCCGTAGCGATGATTTCGCCAAGCATCCCAATGCCGCCGCCATCTTCCTCAACAAAGGCAAACCATGGCAGGTGGGAGAGAGGCTGGTGCAAGCCAACCTCGCAAAAACGCTGACGGCAATTGCCAGGGGCGGCAGCGACGCGTTCTACAAAGGCGCGATCGCGAAGGACGTGGCCGCCGCGAGTGAACGCAATGGCGGCATTCTGAGTGTGGAGGATTTTGCCCGCTACACCGTCACCTGGTCCAATCCGGTCACCTGCTCCTATCGCGGCTATCTGGTGGTATCCGCCCCGCCGCCCAGCTCCGGCGGCACCACCATTTGCGAAATTTTACAGATCATCGCGCCCTATCCGATTGCGAAATGGGGTTATGCCTCGACCGAGGCCACCCATTATCTGGTGGAAGCGGAACGCCACGCCTTTGCCGACCGCAACACCTATCTGGGCGATCCGGCCTTTGTGGATAATCCCGGCCGGTTTCTTCTTTCTCCCGCCCATGCGGAGAAAATCCGTACACAGATCAAGCCGGATCGCGCCACGCCGTCTTCGGAAGTCAAAGGCAATCTCGGCCCGGATGAGGGCCACCACACCACGCATTATTCGGTGGTGGATGCCGGCGGCAACGCGGTCAGCGTCACTTATACCATCAATTACCTGTTCGGCATCGCGCAGGTCGCGGGCAACACCGGCTTTCTCCTGAACAACGAGATGGATGATTTCACCGCCAAGCCCGGCGTGCCCAACAGTTTCGGTCTGGTGCAGGGCGATGCCAACAAGGTGGAGGGGGGCAAACGCCCGCTCAGCTCCATGTCGCCGACCATCGTGCTCGACAAGGGCAAACTGTTCATGGTCACCGGCAGCCCCGGCGGCTCCACCATCATCACCACCACGTTGCAAAGCATTCTGAACGTCGTCGATTTCGGTATGAACATGCAGCAGGCGGTGGATGCGCCGCGCATGCACCACCAATGGCTGCCCGATGTGGTGATGGTGGAACCGGGTTATCTTTCTCCCGCGACGAAGCCCGCGCTGGAAAAGATGGGCTACCGTTTTCACGAAGTGCCCGCCTGGGGCGCGGATGAGGCGATTCTGCGCAATCCGAAGACAGGTATGCTGGAAGGGGCGAATGATCGCCGCCGTCCGGCCGGCCTTGCGGCGGGTTATTAGGGCCAGCTTTTGGTGAGCGCTTGCCCGCACGCGGAATTCGCGATTGACTGCGCGCGGAATTTTGGAAGGGACGGCCAATGGCGATCAATTACGAAGAACTGATGCAGGCGAAATCGACCGGTGTGGAGGCAAGCTGGGGCGATCGCGAAACCATGCTTTATGCCCTTGGCATCGGCTTCATGCGCGATCCGATGGATACCAGGGAACTGCAATTCGCCTATGAGAACGATCTGAAGGCCGTTCCGACCATGGCAACCGTGATCGGCTGGGGCGCCAGCAGCACCATGGCCCGTTCCGGCATCAATTATCTGATGGTGGTGCATGGTGAGCAGCGTCTGACCCTGCACAAGCCGCTGCCGGCCGCCGCCACGGTGCTGATCGACGAACGTGTGATCGGCGCCTTCGACAAGGGCAAGGACAAGGGCGCGGTGATCGTGACCGAAAAGGTGCTGCGCGACAAGAAATCGAACGACAAGCTCTGCACTCTGGTCGGCACCACCTTTGCCCGTGGCGATGGCGGTTTCGGCGGTCCGAAGGACGGCGCGCCCCAGCCGCACACGCTGCCGACCCGCGCGCCCGATCTTTCGCATGAATGCGACACCCGGCCCGATCAGGCTTTCATCTATGCGCTGTCGGGCGACCGCAATCCGCTGCACCGCGATCCCAATGTGGCGAAGATGGCGGGCTTCCCGCGCCCGATCCTGCACGGGCTTTGCACCTATGGCACGGCCTGCCGCGCCGTTATTTCCAGTGTCTGCAAATATGATGCGCAGAAGATCACCGGCTTCGATGTGCGGTTTTCCTCTCCCGTTTTCCCGGGCGAAACCATCGTCACCGAAATGTGGGTGGACGGCAGCGTCGTCTCCTTCCGCTCCAAGGTGAAAGAGCGCGATGTGGTCGTGCTCAACAATGGCAAGTGCACGCTTGGATGATGGCGAAGCCCCGCTTGCGCGTGCCGAACGGCTGATTGCCGGGGCCCGCGCGGGCGAGGCGGTGGAATTGCTCCGTACCCTGATCGATACGGGCCGCGCCGGGCCATTGGCGCGGCTTGTGTTTGTGCGGGCGCTGGCTGCGGCGGGCGATACGGATGCGGCATTGGTGGCTGCGCGGGAGGCGGCCAGCCTTGCACCCCATGCGGCGCAATCCGCCCTCGCGCTGGGGGAGGCGCTGCTGGCCGCCGATCTTCTGCCCGCGGCCATCGCTGAATTGCAGCGCGCGCTCAGTATCGAACCCGGTTTGCCGCGGGCGCAGTTTTTACTGGCCCAGGCATGGTTGCGTGCAGGCGAAGCGGAAAAAGCCGAGGCGGTGCTATCGGCGGCCGATGATCCCGAAATGGCGGGCGCGCGCGATGCGCTGCTGCGTCAGGCCGAAGCGATGCGGGGCCGCCGGCGTGCCGATGCGGGCTATGTCCGCCATTTGTTCGATCAGTTTGCCCCGGATTATGACCAGCGCATGCGCGGCCATCTCGGCTATCGCGCACCGGAAATCCTGCGCCAATTGGCGGAGATGATCGGCCTCGGCCTTCGCCGTCATGCCATCGTCGATCTCGGCTGCGGCACGGGGCTCGGCGGCGTGGCGTTTGCCGATATTGCGTCGCGCCTCGATGGCGTGGATCTGAGTCCGGCCATGCTGGCGCAGGCGCGTGCGCGCGCACTCTACGGCGAACTGATTCAGGGCGATCTCGAAACCGCGCTGGACGCGCGGCCCGGCCGCTATGATCTCGCCATCGCCGCCGACACGTTTGTCTATCTGGGCGATCTCCGGCCTGTGTTCGCCGGTTGTGCCCTCGCGCTTGCGCATGGCGGCCATCTCCTTTTCACGGTGGAAGCCGACAGTGGTGCGGCCTATCAATTGGGGCCGAAACGGCGCTGGCGGCACGCGGAATCCTATCTACGCAGTTTGGCGGCGGAGACGGGGTTCACGGTCACAGGTTTTCTTGGCTGTACGCCCCGGTATGAGGCCGGGGTCCCGGTAGCGGGTTTCGCGGTGGCGCTCAGCAAAAGCTGATGCTTGAACAGGTGGAGGAGGGGTGATGACGATCCGTATCGGCATTCTGATCTTCGACGGCGCGGAGGAGCTTGATTTCGCCGGCCCGTGGGAAGTCTTCACCATGGCCAACAGCGTGAAACCCGAAACGCATGAGGTGCTGCTGATTGCGGAGCGGGACAGCGCGGTGATCTGCGCCAAGGGCATGCGCGTGCTGCCCACCGCGACCACCGAAAGTTGCGGGCCGCTGGATGTCATTCTGGTTCCCGGCGGCATCGGCACGCGGCGCGAGGCGGAGAATAAGGCGCTGCTCGGCTGGCTGGCGGCCATCGCGGCCGATTGCAAATGGGTGACCAGCGTTTGCACCGGTGCGTTGTTGCTGACGGCCGCCGGTCCCGCCAAAGGGCGCCGCGTCACCACCCATTGGGGCTTTGTGGAAACCTTGCGTGCGCGCAAGGAAGCGGCGGAAGTCCTTGAAAACACGCGCTACGTCCGCGACGGCAATGTGGTCACCGCGGCCGGCGTCTCCGCCGGTATCGATATGGCACTGTGGCTGACGGGCCAGATTCACACCCCGGAGTTTGCGCGTCAGGTACAGAAAGCGATGGAATATGATCCCGCGCCGCCTTACGCCGCCATGGTTTAGGGCTTTCCCAGCCCTTCTTCTGCCCCAATGAATATGCTTTTATCCGCGCACGCGTGAGGGGCACGTGTTCATTCAATCCAGGAAGAAGGACGTTTCATGTTTCTGAAATTCGGCATAGCCGCGGCGTTTCTTGCCGCTTCGCTGACACCGGCGCTGGCACAGTCGGCCTCCTGCACCCGCCCGGTCCCACCGGCGGCTCTTGATGGCGCCAACGCGAACAAGGACCAGATGACCCAGCAGCGTGACGATGTGGTGAACTTCATCAAATCGTCGGACGATTATCAAAGCTGCCTTCTGGCCGATCTGAATGCCCAGAAAGTGAAGGCGCAGAAAGACAAGAAGGATCTTCCGGCCGGTCTGGAAGATGCGGTGAACGCGAAGGTTCAGGTCAACCAGCGTGAAAAGGAAAAGGTCGGCGGCGAATTCAACGCGGCTGTCCAGGCCTATAAGGGCAAGCACCCGAAGGGCTGATCGCCTCACTCCTGAAAGGGCAGGCTTTCCGGTGCGCGCAAAGCGTACCGGGCCTGCCTTTTTCAATTTCACGGCTCCACGAATGCGCGCCGGCCGCGCGCCCTCCGGCGCGCCTGTCGCCCAACCTGTCGCGAATCGCCTATCATGATGCGATGAGCGAAACGGCGGTTGAACAGAATCGCGCCCGGCGGCGCGCGCAGGAACATCTGGCCACGCGTCAGGCGATTCTGGATGCGGCGCGCCGTGTCGGTGCGCGGGACGGGGCACGCCATCTTTCGTTGCGCAGCGTTGCGACCGAAGCGGGCTTCGCCCCGGCCGCGCTTTACGGCTATTTCGCCAACAAGGATGAATTGCTGCTGGCGCTCGCGGCCGATGATCTCGGCACATTGTCTCGCGCCATGCGCGATGCGGCGGCGGGGGCGGGTGCGGAAACCCGTCTGGCCGCTGCGGCCGCTGCCGCGCTGAAACTTCTCGAAGAGACCGAAACGCTTGCCACCGCGCCCGCCGCCCTGATTGCGGGCGAGGCGCCGGAGGCCGAACGTCTGTTCAATGGCCGCATGATCGCGGCTTTGCGCACATTGTCCGACACCACCGGCGTTCCGGCCGGCAGCCGCACGGCGCAAATCGATGTGGTGCTGCTGGCCGCCTGTCTTACCGGGCTTGCGGTGCTCGCCCGTTCGGGGCGGCTAGCTGCATTGGGTTTCGCGGCGGACGATGTCCTCGCCCGTCTCGATGCGCGCTTCTCAAGCCACGGCTGATGCCAGGCGCAGGATTTCCTCGCGCACCAGTTCGGGGCGTTCCATCGGCAGGAAATGTGTGGTGCCCGGCACCTTGATCAGGCGCGTGCGGCCATGGCGGCGGGCAAAGTCTTTGCATTCGCGTTCGGGCGGCGTGCTCTGTTCGGCGTAAAGCAACGTCACCGGGCAGCGCACCTGTTTTGCCAGCCGTGCCGCGCCCAGGGGTGTGGAGCGGAAGGTTTCCGCCTCCCATTCCGGCGTGCAGGCAAGCGTCACCTCGGCGCCGTTACCGGTCGGTTTCAATCCGCCTTTCAGATAATCCTGCACCGTTTCATCCGGCCAGGTGCGGAAGGCGCCGCGCCCGCGATAGGAGGAAAACGCGGCTTCGGCGGCCGGAAAAATCTTTCGCCGTTTGACGGCGCGCGCCGCCAGATCGGGTCCCGGCGAGACCGCTCTGAGCCACCGGGTCCAGTAAACGGCGCGCGGGACCAGCACCGGCTCGATCAGCATCAAACCCGAAACCAGTTCGGGCGCCGCCACTGCCACCATCAGGCTGGCGGTCGCGCCCATCGAATGGCCGGCCAGAATGTAAGGTCCTTCGCCACAGGCCTTCAGGAAGCGGTGCAAATCGTCGCGATAGATGCGCCAGCCCGCGGCCGTCCCGGCCGGGCTCGGCAGCGTGGTGAAACCGTGGCCGCGCGCATCGCTTGCCAGCACGCGCAGTCTGTCCGCCAATGACGCCAGCAGACCGGTGTAAGTTTCCGCGTTGAATCCCGTGGCATGGGCGAAATGCAGAACCGGACTGTTGTCTGTTTTTCCTTCGAGAAAGGAAATTTCGCCTTCGGGCAATGGCAGGCGCTGCCGCACAAGTTTGGTCATGGTTCGGGTTTTCGGGTTAGGCGGGATGGGACAGGAACGCGACCATCCAGCTTTACGGGGAACAGGTGCTTCCCGTAAACAGAAAGAAATAAGCGTTAGAGGAAACACAATGCATCCCAGCACTCATGCCCGGACAACACCGGACAAACCGGCGCAGATCATGGCGCGGACAGGCGAAACATTGACCTACCGCGAACTGGACGCGCGGTCGAACCAGGGCGCGCACCTGTTTCGCAAGCTGGGGCTGAAGCTGGGCGATGCCATCGCGATTTTCATGGAAAACAATGCCCGCTTCCTGGAGATTTGCTGGGCGGCACAGCGTTCGGGGCTTTACTACACTTGTATCTCCACGCGCCTGACGGCGGGCGAGGTGGAATATATCGTGAAGGATTGCGGGGCGAAGGTGTTCATCGCCTCCCATGGGCTCGGCAAGACTGCCGCCGAAACCGCAAAACTGATCCCGGGGGTAGCTTGCTTGAGCCTGGGTGGGGCCATTCCGGGTTTTGCCTCCTACGAAGAATCCACCGCCGCCCTGCCCACAACGCCGATTGCGGATGAGGCGGCGGGCACCGACATGCTTTATTCCTCCGGCACCACAGGCCGGCCCAAGGGTGTGCGCCTGCCGCTGCCCGATGGCCCGATCGATGCGCCGAACCCGCTGCTGGCGGTTTTGTCGATGATGTTCGGCATCAGTGCGGATTCGATCTATCTCTCGCCCGCGCCGCTCTATCACGCCGCGCCTTTGCGCTACTGCATGGCGATCCAGCGTTTCGGCGGCACCGTGGTGATCATGGATCATTTCGATGCGGAAGAAGCTCTCAAGGCCATCGAAACCTACAAGGCTAGCGCCAGCCAATGGGTGCCGACCATGTTCATCCGTATGCTGAAGATGCCGGATGAGACGCGGCTGAAATACGATGTCTCCTCGATGAAAACCGCGATCCACGCCGCCGCCCCATGCCCGGTCGATGTGAAGCGCAAGATGATCGAATGGTGGGGCCCGGTGCTGCATGAATATTATGCCGGTACCGAAGGCAACGGTTTCGTCTATACCAACAGCCAGGACTGGCTTGCCCATCCCGGCACGGTCGGCCGCGCTCTGGTGGGTGAGGTGCATATCTGCGGTGAAGACGGCAAGGAAGTCCCGGTGGGGGAGGAGGGGGTGATCTATTTCGCCTCCGAAAACCAGTTCGAGTATTACAACGATCCGAAGAAGACCGCTGAATCCCGCCATCCCGAACATCCCACCTGGTCGACGCTCGGCGATGTCGGCAGGCTCGATGCCGATGGTTTTCTCTATCTGACCGACCGCAAGGCGTTCATGATCATTTCCGGCGGTGTGAACATCTATCCGCAGGAAACCGAGAATGTGCTGATCGGCCATCCCAGGGTGGCCGATGTGGCGGTGATCGGTGTCCCGAACGAGGATTTCGGCGAGGAAGTGAAGGCGGTGGTGCAGCCCGCGAACTGGGCCGATGCGGGACCGGCCCTTGCGGAAGAACTGATGGCCTATTGCCGCGAACACCTTTCGCCGATCAAATGCCCGCGTTCGATCGATTTCATGGAGGAATTGCCGCGTCATCCCACCGGCAAGCTCTACAAGCGGCTGATCCGTGACCGTTATTGGGGCAAGCGCGAATCCCGTATCGTGTGATTCGCGCCGCCCGCGACATTGCAACAAAGGAGAAGACTATGACGATCACCACGACATTCGACGATCTGCCGAAGCTGGCGGGGAAGGAGACCGGGGTTTCCGACTGGGTGGAAATCAGCCAGGACCGCATCAACAAATTTGCCGACGCGACCGGGGATCATCAATGGATCCATATAGATGTCGAACGCGCGAAGAAGGAAATGCCGGGCGGCAAGACCATCGCCCATGGCTTTCTGACCGTGTCACTGATCCCGATGCTGACCGGCGGCTTCCTGCGGATCGAAGGTGTCAGCCGCGGCATCAATTACGGCTCGAACAAGGTGCGGTTCACCAACATGGTGACGGTGGGCTCGCGCGTCCGTGCGCGCTCGAAACTGCTGTCGGTCGAACCGCGCGCCGGCGGCATGCAGATGGTCAACGAAGTCACGGTCGAGATCGAGGGGCAGGAGCGTCCGGCCTGCGTCGCGGAGACCATCACGCTCGTCTACAAATAAGCCTTCGTTTTCGGGACGCCCGGTTTCCGCGTCGGTCCGGCTGGCGCGTGCCGGGCGTCCGTGTTATCAGCCGCATTCCCTTGGGGAGTAGCCGCCCGGCAATTTGGCCGGGCCGCGCGTCAACACGATCGGCCGTCCTTTGGATACGCCGTGGCGCGCGGGGCCTTTCAGGTTTGGCGAGACCAATGGTTGGTTCCTTCTGCGGCCGGCAGGGGGAGGCAGCCATTGTGCTCACCACCCCGGCTCCGGATTATACCCGATGCACGTTTTCCTGATTTCGTTGATGACGGTCGCGATGGCCGAGATGGGCGACCGCACGCAATTGCTCTCGCTCGTTCTGGCCGCCCGCTTTCAGAAGCCCTGGCCGATCATTGCCGGCATTCTACTTGCCACAATTGCCAATCACGCCCTTGCCGCTTTCGTGGGTGTGGAATTTTCCCGCTTGCTGACGCCAAAGGTTCTCGATGTGGTTGTGGGTGTCGGCCTTCTCGCCATGGCCGGGTGGACCCTGATCCCCGACAAGGATGATGATGGGGCCACCACCGGCCGCCGCGGTGCCTTCGTCACCACCTTGATCACCTTCTTCGTGGCAGAGATGGGGGACAAGACGCAGATCGCCACCGCCGCGCTGGCCGCGGGCTATGCCAATCTGGCCGCCGTGGTGGCGGGCAGCACACTCGGGATGATGGCGGCCAATGTGCCGGTGGTGTTCCTCGGCAAGAGTTTCGCGGCCCGTCTTCCGATGCGGGCGATCCATATCGCCGCCGCGATTCTGTTTGCGATTCTCGGGCTGTGGTTCCTCGTCCATGCCGTGATGGCCTGACGCGGGTCCCCGCTTTGGCGGCAAGAGTTGCGCCGGCGCAAATCCGGCGCACTTGCGGCAAAATGCTCCGCGCACGGACCAGCCTCTGTGGCGCGGCGCATGCGGGGCCCGGAAAGCCTGCAAATCCTGTGGTTTCCACGGCATCGCGGCGGTGCGGTTTTGCGAGACAGACGCACTTGCGGCCAGGTGGGGCAATTGGCGCCGCAGGGGGCCAGTACACCTGAAAATTTTTTAATGCGATATTGTTGCGGTGCACTGGAATTGGCAGGGGCGATACGCACGTGGTTTCAGGCCTGACAATCAACGAGCGCCAAGGCGCCATCGTAATTCTCGTTCTTCTTGCCGTTATCGGCACCGTTATGGCCGCGGCCGCGGGCCGTACCGGCGACCCGATGAGCGTTCACGGCTTCATCGTTCTGTTGTTCAGCCTTGCTGTGCTCGCTGCCGTGTTCTGGGGCTATTACACGCCCGCGCCGGATGAAGGGCGGCTGAAATCCTATTACGACGATCCGAGCAAGGCCGGAATCATCCTCGCGATGATCTGGGCGGTGATCGGCATGTTCGTGGGTGACTGGGTGGCGTGGCTTCTGGCCTATCCCGATCTCACTTTCGATGCCGCGTGGTCCAGTTTCGGGCGTTTGCGGCCGGTTCACACCACCGGCGTGATCTTCGGTTTCGGCGGCAATGCGCTGATCGCAACCTCGTTCCATGTCATGCAGCGCACCTCTCGCGCGCGCATGCCGGATCAGTTGAGTCCGTGGTTCGTGCTGATCGGCTACAACCTGTTCTGCATTCTGGCGGTCAGCGGCTATCTGCTCGGCATCACCCAGTCGCGCGAATATGCCGAACCGGAATGGTATGCCGATATCTGGCTGGTCATCGTGTGGGTGACTTATCTGGTTCTCTATCTGCGTACGCTGGCCCGTCGCAAGGAACCGCATATCTATGTCGCCAACTGGTACTACCTCGCCTTCATTCTGGTGGTGGCAATGCTGCACATCGTCAACAATCTGGCGGTGCCGGTGTCATATGCGGGCGCCAAAAGCTATTCGCTGTTCTCCGGCGTGCAGGACGCGATGACGGAATGGTGGTACGGCCACAATGCGGTGGCGTTCTTCCTGACCGCCGGCTTCCTCGCTATGCTCTATTATTATCTGCCCAAGCGGGCGGAGCGGCCGATCTATTCCTACCGCATGTCGATTGTCGGCTTCTGGGGTATCACGTTCTTCTATATGTGGGCGGGCTCCCACCACCTGCATTACACCGCGCTTCCGCAATGGGTGCAGACGCTGGGGATGACCTTCTCCGCCATGCTGCTGATCCCGTCATGGATCGCGGCGGCGAATGCGCTGCTCACCCTCAACGGCGCCTGGCACAAGGTGCGGGACGACGCCACTTTGCGCTTCATGATGATGGCGGCGGTGTTCTACGGCCTGACAACCTTTGAAGGCTCGTTCATGGCAATCCGTCCGGTCAATTCGCTGTCGCATTATACCGACTGGACCATCGGCCATGTTCACGCCGGTGCGCTGGGCTGGGTGGCGCTGATCACCTTCGGTTCGATCTATGCGCTGGTGCCGTGGCTGTGGAAGCGGGAGCGGATGTATTCGCTCAAACTGGTGGAAGCCCATTTCTGGCTCGCGCTGGCCGGCACGCTCGTCTACGTCTTCGCGATGTGGAATTCGGGCGTCATTCAGGGGCTGATGTGGCGCACTTATAACGAGAGTGGAACGCTCGCCTATTCCTTCGTCGATTCGATGATCGCGATGCACCCGTACTACATCACGCGTGCGATCGGCGGGCTTCTGTTCCTCGCCGGTGCGCTGATCGGCTGTTACAACATCTGGATGACGATCCGCCGCCCCGCGCCGGTGGCGGAATCGGCGCGCGGGGATGCACCGCTGCCCGCCGCCCTGCAGCCGGCGGAGTAGGGGACCATGCTCAGGACGCATTACAGGCTGGAACGCAAATCGGTTCTCTTCGCCCTTGCCATCGTGGTGGTGGCGAGCATCGGTGGAATTATCGAGATCGCACCGCTCTTCACCATCGGCGGCACGGTGGAAACCGATCCCGATATGCGGGTTTACACACCGCTCGAACTGGCGGGGCGTAATATTTATATCCGCGAAGGTTGCTACGCCTGCCATTCGCAGATGATCCGCACGCTTCAGGATGAGGTGGAGCGTTACGGGCATTATTCACTGGCGGTGGAATCGAAATACGATCACCCGATGCTGTGGGGGTCGAAGCGCACCGGGCCTGACCTTGCGCGTGTCGGCGGCAAATATTCCGACCACTGGCATACGGAGCATCTGAACAATCCGCGCGATGTGGTGCCGCAATCGGTCATGCCGGCCTATTCCTGGCTGCTGCGTGACGAACTGAAGGTCAGTGATCTGTCCGCCCATCTGAAGGCGCAGCGCGCGGTCGGCGTGCCCTATACCGACGACATGATCGCGAATGCACCGGCCGATGCGGTGGCACAGGCCTCGCCCGATGACGATACCGAGGGCCTGACCAAACGCTATGGCAAGGCGACCCAGATCCGCGATTTCGACGGTAACAAGCAATCGGTGTCGGAGATGGATGCGCTGGTCGCCTATCTGCAAATTCTGGGCAAGCTCTCCGGTGCTGCCCACGCACCGCAGGCGGCGCAGAAAACGGCGGGGAATTAGGCGGCATGGAAATCACGCACGACATGCTGGTGGGGTTCTCGAAATCCTTCGGGCTGTTCTATCTGCTCGCCATGGCGGCGGTGGCGCTGGCCTATGCCTGCTGGCCGTCCAACAAGGCAAGGTTCGACAAGGCTGCGCGCGACATCATCGAGGATGAGGACGTTCCATGTCGGTGAATGAGCGCGATCCCCACACCGGCCATATGCTGACCGGTCATGAATGGAACGGCATCAAGGAACTGAACACGCCGGTGCCGAAGCCGGTATGGATTTTTCTGATCGCGGCCTTCCTGTTTTCGGTTGCCTGCTGGATATTGCTGCCGGCCTGGCCGCTCGGCTCAACCTATACCAAGGGCCTGCTCGGCACCGATCAGCGCGATGTGGTGACGGAACAGGTTCATAACGCGGCGATGGCGCGTTCGGTCTGGACCGGAAAGATCGCCGCAATGGACTATACCGCCATCCGGCGTGATCAAGCGCTGATGACGATGGTGCGCCAGGATGGCCACCGCTTGTTCGGTGACAATTGTGCCGCCTGCCATGGCATCAACGCGATGGGCAGCAAGGGCTATCCCAACCTGACCGACAGGGATTGGCTGTGGGGTGGCGATGCGGAAACCGTGGCCCAGACCATTCGCGCCGGCATCAACAGCAGCGATGAAAACACCCGCGTCAGCCAGATGCCGTCCTTCGGCCGTGACGCCATGCTGGACGGCAAGGCGATCCTCGCCGTTTCGCAATATGTGTTGTCGCTTTCCAATCCGGGCGCGGTGAAGGGCACACCGGCCGAAACCCTGCGCACCGGCGCCAAGGTTTTCGCCGACAATTGCGCCGCCTGTCATGGGCCGAAGGGACTTGGCGATCACTCCATGGGCGCCCCCAATCTGACCGACAATATCTGGCTCTACGGTGGCGATGCGCAGACGATCTACACCACCATCTACGATGGGCGGCATGGCGAGATGCCGGCGTGGAGCCCGCGGCTCAGCGCGACCGACATCAAAATCCTGACCCTCTATGTGCTCGATCGCGGGGGGCCGCCGCAATGATGTCGCCACGCCTGCTTCTTGCCGCGCTCATCGGGGTTGCCGTGCTGGTCGTCATCGGCGCCAATGCGCATCTGGTTTATGTCTCCACCACCTCGCAACCGGCTTGCGTCACGCATGTGAAAAACGGCGGTGGAGTGGTCGCGCCCGGCGTTTACAGCGCCGCAAATTCCGCCTGTTGAAACGGGAGACGACGATGACAACGCTTCCCCCCGTCGTACCGCCGCTGCCACGGCACATTCCCTATGACCGCAGTCTGGCGCCCGGCAACCCGCTGTCGTGGCTCGGCACGGGCTGGCGCGATCTCACCACCGATCCGCTGCCAAGTCTTGCGTATGGCGCGTTCGTGTTCCTGCTTTCGCTCGCGATCATTCTTGGCCTTGTGCTGCTGGGCTGGGACTATGCGCTGTTTCCGGCGCTGGCCGGTTTTCTGGTTTTTGCGCCGGCGCTCGCCATCGGGCTTTATGCCAAGAGCAAGGCGATCGAAGAAAAACGCCCGGTTTCGTTCTGGCGCATGCTGATCCCCAATCCGGTCTCGGGCGGCCAGCTTCTGTTCACCGGCGCGCTGCTTTGCGGGCTGATGCTGTTGTGGCTGCGCGCAGCCGTCATCATCTATGCCCTGTTCTTCGGCGTGCAGGTTTTCCCTGGCATCGATCACATCGCACAGATGCTGTTCACCACACCGGAAGGGTGGGGCATGCTGATTGTCGGCTCGTTCGTGGGCGGCTTGTTCGCGGCTTTCTCGTTCGCGGTGTCTGCCTTCTCCATCCCGTTGATGTTCGACCGCCGTATCGATGCGCTGACGGCGATGGGCACAAGCTGGGCGCTGGTGTGGAACAATCTGCCGGCCATGCTGGTGTGGGGCGCCATCGTGCTGGCGCTGTTTCTGGTTTGTGTCGTCACCGGCCTTGCCGGGCTGATCGTGGTGTTCCCCTGGCTTGGCCATGCCACCTGGCACGCTTATAAGGCGACGTGCGATGGGCTCGATACCGATGTGTGATCCGGTCTTGTCATGAGTGCCGCGGCTGCCACCCGCGCCCTGCCGGCAGAAGAGATTCTGCTGGCCAGCCGTGCTGTGGCGGACGATCTGCGTCAGACCGATCTTTCGGTGCCGGGCATTCATTGCGGCGGCTGCATCCGGCGCATTGAAAAGGGCCTTGGCGAACTTCCCGGCGTCACACATGCCCGCGTCAATCTGTCGACCAAACGGGTTTCGGTGGTCTGGCGCGCGGGCGGCGGTCCGCCACCCTTGTGCGAAACGCTGTCGGCGCTCGGCTACGAATATCATCTGCAAAGCTTTCAGGAACCGGCGAAGGATCAGACCCTTTCGCAATTGATCCGCGCGCTGGCGGTGGCCGGTTTCGCCGCCATGAACATCATGGGGTTGTCGGTCGCCATCTGGTCGGGCGCGGCGGGTGACACGCGCGATCTGTTCCACGGACTTTCGGCGCTGATCGCGTTGCCCACGCTGGCCTATTCGGGGCGCGTCTTCTTCGCATCGGCATGGAGTGCGCTGAAGCACCGCCAAACCAATATGGATGTGCCGATTTCCATCGGTGTGCTGCTCGCCTTCGGGATGAGCCTTTACGACACCGTCCATCACGCCACGCACGCCTATTTCGATGCCAGCATCTCGTTGCTGTTCTTCCTGCTGATCGGGCGCACGCTCGATCACATGATGCGCGAACGCGCGCGCAATGCGGTGAAGGGGCTGGGAAAGCTCGCGGCCTTTGGTGCCACGGTCGTCACCGATGACGGTACGCAGATTTATACCCCGGTGGAAGACATCGCGCCCGGCATGACGATCCTGTTACCGGCGGGTGGGCGCGTGCCGGTTGACGCGGTGGTGCGCGATGGCCGTTCGGACATCGACGTTTCGCTCGCCACCGGTGAAAGCGCGCCGGAAAATGTGAGCGCGGGCAGGCGCCTGCGCGCCGGGACGCTCAACCTCACCGGTCCGCTCACCATCACCGCCATTGCGGCCGCGAAGGATTCCTTCCTGGCCGAAATGGTTCGCCTGATGGAAGCGGCTGAGGGCGGGCGTTCCACCTATCGCCGCCTGGCGGACCGCGCGGCCTCGCTTTATGCCCCGGTGGTGCATTCCGCCGCGTTCCTCAGCTTCGTGGGCTGGATGATCGCAAGCGGCGATGTGCATCAGGCGGTGACGGTTGCGGTCGCCGTGCTCATCATCACCTGCCCCTGTGCGCTTGGGCTCGCGGTCCCGATGGTGCAGGTGGTGGCCGCGCGGCGCCTGTTCGAACGCGGCATCATGGTGAAAGACGGTTCGGCGATGGAACGCCTGACCGAGATCGACACCATCCTGTTCGACAAGACCGGCACGCTGACCATGGGCCGCCCGGTGCTGCAAAATCCCGCAGCGCACGACCCTGCCTCCCTCTCGCTTGCCGCTGCCATCGCGGCGCATTCCAATCATCCTTATTCTCAGGCTTTGGCTTCTGCCGCACCGCGTGCGGCCATTGCGTTCGAAAGCGTTACCGAGCAGGCGGGCTTGGGGCTTGAGGCGAAGACGGGCGATACCGTCTGGCGGCTTGGCCGCGGCGATTGGGCGCTGCGTGCTGGTGCCAACGCGGGCGATGCCGGAACGGTGTTGTCGCGCGACGGGCAATTGGTGGCGGCTTTCACCTTTGACGATGCGCCCCGCGCCGATGCGCAGGCCGCGATGGCTGCCTTGCGCGATCAGAGTTTCGCGCTGGAAATGATCTCTGGCGACCGCCCCGGCCCTGTGCGGCGCCTGGCCCAAACACTCGGCATCGCTGAGGCGCATGCCACCATGCTTCCGGCGGAAAAGACCGCGCACATCGCCGCCCTTGCCGCCGCCGGCCACAAGGTGCTGATGGTGGGCGACGGTCTCAACGATGCGCCCGCCTTGGTGGCGGCTCATGTCTCGATGGCGCCCGCCAATGCGGCTGACATCGGGCGTCAGGCCGCAGATTTCGTCTTCCTGCATCCATCGTTACAGGCGGTACCGTCGGTCATCACCGTGGCGCGCACCGCGAAGATGCGTATCCGGCAGAATTTTGCGCTGGCCGTGCTCTACAATCTGATCGCGCTGCCGCTGGCGATTGCGGGGCTGGTCACGCCGTTGATCGCGGCGCTGGCGATGTCAGGCTCTTCGATTCTGGTGGTCGCCAATGCGTTGCGGCCTTCGGGGTCGCCCGCCCATATCCGCCAGCCACGTGCGCACGCGGTGGATGGCGATCATTTGCCCGCGGGCGTAAGGGCGATGGGATGAGCGTACTCTGGTATCTGATCCCGCTTTCGCTTCTGCTTGGTGCGGGCGGCCTCGCGAGCTTTTTCTGGGCGTTGCGCTCCGGCCAGTACGAAGATCTCTCCGGCGCGGCCGAACGCATCCTGCTGGATGACGACGACCGCCCGATCTGATTACAAGCGCAGGCGGGGACCCCGATTCTGCTATGGGTCCCCCGGTCAAGCCGGGGGACAGCAGATTTTATAATTCGCTGCGCTCATAAGAAAATCTAGCTGGCTGGGGCGGGAGGATTCGAACTGACTAGGTTTTCTTGGCGAGCAACGCGAGCTTAGAAAACCTGTCATCCCCGCGCAGGCGGGGACCCAAGTTCTGTTACGGGTCCTGCGGTCAAGCCGGGGGACAGCAGATACTCTAATTCGCTGCGTTCATAAGAAAATCGAGCTGGCTGGGGCGGGAGGATTCGAACCTCCGAATGCCGGAATCAAAATCCGGTGCCTTACCGCTTGGCGACGCCCCAAAACATCAGAAAAGGTGGCGGACCTTACTGATTGGGGCGGGGGCTTTCAACGTCCTGCGGTGCCCATATCTGCTGCCGCAGGGCAGATTATCCGCCGCGCGGCACATTATAGGTTCGGGAGGCCGTCTGGCGGAATTCGGGCCGCGCCGAAAGCCGCCGCCATAGCGCGTCCAGTGCCGGATAGCGTGCGCCCGGCAGCAGGTCCGGCGCGGTCAGATGCATATAATCCAGCATGCAGCCGACGGTAATCGCCGCCATGTCGAGCGGTGCGGCCTCCGCCCATGGTTCCGCCTCCAGCGCGGCGACGGCACCCAGTGCCTGTGTCAGACAGCGGTCCATCCAGGATTGCCAGCGCAACGCCGGCGGGCGAATCAGCCGTTCGTAATTGTAGCTGCCGATCTTGTCGATCGCGCCCGTGGCCAGCGCGATCCGTTTCAGCGCCTGCCGCCGCGCCCGTCCTGCACGCGGCAGAAGCGCGCGCTCCGGCCCTACGGTTTCGTCGATGTAGTCGAGGATCGCGGCTGAATCGATCAGCACTTCGCCGTCATTCAGCACCAGCGACGGAATCCGCCCCAGCGGGTTCGTTTTGCGCATGGAATCGAATTCGCCGAAGACGGAACGCGTGTCGTGCTCATAGGCGATGCCAAGCGTCAGAAGCGCCACCGCAACCCGGCGCACATAAGGGGAATCATACTGCCCAACCAGGATCATGGCGTCATCCTATCAGGCTTTCGGCCTCTATGCGTTCCCGCGGTTGCGAAGGCATTGCGAAGGCCGGGGCCCCCCATTATAAGGGCGCCTTCATCAGGAACCGGAGAGTAGCTCAGCCTGGTAGAGCACCACGTTCGGGACGTGGGGGCCGGAGGTTCGAATCCTCTCTCTCCGACCATTGATATCAATGGTTTATGCGGCCCTCTTTTTCCGTCCACTGATCGACTTGGGAAAACCTTGGGAAAACAGGGCGCGCTTTTTAACTTTGCGCTGAATTTTCCCAAACCAGGCATCAATGGCCCTAGCGGCGTTTAACAGGTAATCAGGGTCCCATTCGCCATATCCGGCGGTGATCTGGAGATGGGGCCGCGTGTGGCCAAGCTGCACGGCAATATCGTCCTCGGTCACGCCATGACTTCTCTTGGCCTGACGCAGCACGCTGGCCACCTTGTGGCGGAAGCTGTATGCGGACAGGTGCGGCAAGCCGATGTCCGCGCGCACCCGCTCTAGCGCAGTCTGGACGCTCTCAAGCGTGGCATAGCGGCAATATCGCCACCCTTCGGGAAGATCGCCCCCGGCGGCTGTTTTTCCGGCCTCCCGTTCCCATCGATCCAGCCAGCCGACAAGAACTTTTGGCGCACGCACAATCGGGCGGAATTTCTTGTTTTGGGAGCGTCCTAGGGGATTCAGGTTGATCGTGGCTGTCTCCCGAGCGAAGAGGGCTGGCGCGAGATCAACGCCGGTTTGCGGCCGGCCGCCGGTGCAGAGCTGGATGATGGTCCAGCGCCACAAATCCTCTGGCATGTCGGCCGACAGATATTTGGCCAGTTGATCATCGGACGGGATGAAGCGCTGCTGGCGCGCCTTATACGCCAGTGGCCAGCGTTCGCGAATCGCTGCCTGCCCGTACGTGATCGGGATATCCAGCTTTGCGTGACGGAGTGCCGCGGCGAGCACAGAAAGATTGCGGGAGATATAGCTCAGGCTATGGCCGCGTTCGACCGACCACGCGACGAATTCGCCCTGACGGCCTCCATCCAACACTTTGACCCGGATGGTCTGGCCCCAGCATGACAATAGAAGCCGTCCGGCGAGCCGCGCGTGGTCCTTGCTGGGCAGCCTGTCCGTGCGTTCCGTGAAGTAGGATTCCAGCACCACGGAGAGGGGTGCATCTGGCGTCTTCGGGGCGCCAGAGATCACAATCTCCGCCAGCTTCAATTTTGCTTGTTCAATATCCGTTGTGCCGAGGCTTGCGCGACGTGTTCGAGCAATTCCGCTGTCATACCAGAAACGGTAGAGCATTCTGCTTGCGGGGTCCGTTGCGATCCACTGGCCGCCGAGTTCAAAGAGGGGAGAGGATCGGGGACGCGGCATGATTGCTCCAGGTATTCTACGATGTAGGTGTCCACGTCGGTCAGGCGGTACCAAGCGGAGTTCCGTTTGCCTTTGGTCCAAACAATGTGACCAGCCCGGCGGGCGGCGCGCAACCGTTCAATCGAGAGCATCGGCCGCAACTCCAATATCTTGTGTTCGGGCAGGCGTTCGAATTGGCCGATTGGGGGCATCATTGGAATGATTTCAGCGGTGCGCGCCATCACCGCCCCATTGCTCTATGTGGGGGGAAGGTCATGGCTTTGGATGGCGGAGTGTTAGCGAGTTCGAGCAGCACATCGGCGTGGCATGGTTGATCGGGGCGGCAAAAGCAGGCAAGATTTTTGCCGCGCAGCTCGTCGATATCAGAAGGTGGCGCTTTATCGGTCCATCCGGACGCTAGTTCGTGACATACCCATTGGCGGAATAGCGTTATGGCTTCGCGGCGCGCTCTCTCCTTTCTGAGACCAAACCAGCTTTCGCAAAACGATATCGTGAAAGGATTTCCCCATTTGCTTGGCCGCGCCACGTTTATGGCCGGCAAACCATTTGTCGCCATGCTGAGCGCTTGGAGATTAAACCCCTTCTTTCGCGACAATCGCAGACGGACAGGCTTCATCATCCCGCCCTCTCTGTGTGCGGTGGGGGAGGGAGCCAATTGAGGCCGTTGTTCAACCGCCAAAGCGCCGAACGGT